>SDBT01001344.1_pt1 | contig 43087 bp, 52 predicted proteins | sample 2277101 | NCBI WGS metagenome assembly SDBT01 (sample SAMN10404973, study PRJNA504765) | marine sediment metagenome | isolation source: marine sediment core GS10_PC15, 103 cmbsf | place: Arctic Ocean: Southern Knipovich Ridge | collected 2010
CTTTAAAGATGATCTGTCCCGATATATCGAGATATGTGGAGAAAAAATGGGAACTTATGAGGTTATGTTATTGAAGTTTGTGGCGAAGGAAGTCATTAAGCGAATGGCTGCCAGGCGGGGTGTGCATGGTGTTACGAACGAAGATATCGATAAGCTGGCCAAAGACCCTCTGAGTTTGCTGGCGGTTCTCGAAGATGATGGTAAGCTGCGTAACGAGGTTATGGACGGGATCGCTGATACTGTTGACGTTATTGCAGGTAACGCGATCGATCCTTTGGTTGATGTTCTTAAGCGGTTACTGGGGGGTAAGGGGAGTGATGAGTCTTGAGGTTGAGAATATTATCAGATCTGTTCGGGATATACGCAAGGAGATCCTTGTACTTGAGGCCAGGGGCCTTAACACCGGGCAGGCTGCTAAGACGAGTGAAATGGAGGAGTTAGCGAATCAGATGGAATTTATGGCCCGGGATATTGATTTTGAGTTGAAGAAATAAGGCGAACCGCGAATGGACACTAATAAAAGTAAGGTTGTTGGTTTCAGGAAGATGGGTATCGGCATGGCTGCTATAGGTGCCCTTTCCGTTAATGACGGGATTGATTTTAAGATTGCTCTCATTATTGGGCTAATTGCTGTAGTTGGTATTGTTTGTCAGGGTGTGTTGGATTTGAAGAACGGAGACGGAGTTGGTCAGGAAGGCTAAAAAAGCTGTTAAGAGGAAAAATGTCAAGAAACCTGCTAAGGTTGAGAAGTATGACTCTGGTTATATTGAGCGGGTGGAAAAATTGATTGAGAGGTTACCGCTGAATCGCACTGGTGGGATTGCTTTCGGGGTTATTGCTAAGGGAATAGGTGTTTCTGCCCGGACGATGTTGAAATGGCGGACCGTCGATTCGGGGTTATATAAACCTGATTTTGTGGCAGCTATCGATGAGTCGGAAAAGAAGCTTCGCAAAAGGATAGCGATGGGCCTTGAGAGTGTGCAGCTTGGCAAGATCCACGCCGGGGTTATAAAGAAGGCTCAGGGTTATAAACGCAAAAAGGTGATTAAAGAGCCGGTGATGGTCGGGCCTGATCATCCGCCTTATTCTAGGTTTACAAAAGAGGACCTGGTCACTTATGCTATGAACACGATGCGTTTTAAGGTATCGGTGAAACTGAGCAAGGGTGCGATCGAGAACGCTATCAGAAAAAGGATAGCTTTATTGACAGTTGAAGTGTTGAAGATCGTTCGCGTCGAGGAGGAGTTCGTTCCTTCTGACGTTGTGGCGGCTAAGTATGCGGATCAGAATATGGGTAAAACCGAAGAGCAGTGGACGGATATTCAAAAACTGGATGTTGAGAGTAAGAGTCTGGCGGATATTCTTGCGAAAACGGGGATTGTGTAAATGGTAGCAACGGTTCAAGAAAAGGAAATTGCAGATAAGGTCATGCAGTATAGGCAGGACCCGAAGGGGTTCTACGTGGATATTCTTGGTATGAAAGAGGAATATCTCTGGTCGAAAATGATAGATGTGGTGGAATCTGTTAGAGATAACCAGTTTACAGCGGTTCGGGCAAGTCATTCGGTTTCAAAGACTTATGGTGCAGGTAGGATAGTTAACTGGTTCAAAACGTGTTTTCAGCCGTCGACAGTGATCACGACCGCTCCCAGCGATAATCAGGTAAGAAACCAGTTATGGCGGGAGATCCATGCTGCGTATTCCGGTTCGTTGATACCATTAGGTGGGAAGATGACTACTCTGCGATGGGATGTTAAACCTGCTGCGGATATATTGCAGGGGTTAAGGCCCGAAGAAAAAGAGGCTTGGGAAAAGAATTTCGCTATCGGTTTCTCAACTTCACCGGACTCGGCAACTGAGCACGCTACGAAAATGCAGGGATGGCATAATATATGGATGTTGATCTTACTCGATGAAGCTTGCGGGATAATGCCTCAGATATGGCGAACGATTATGGAAGGTCTTATCATAGACGAGCGGTGCAAGTTCCTTGCTCAGGGTAACGCGACGGATCCGAACTGCGAGTTCGCTAAGGCCTGCTATAGTAGTGATCCTGATAAGAACGAAGGCAAAGAAACCTATACCAGCGATCTGGGGTTCAATGTAATAACTATCGATGCGAGGGATAACCCAAACTATATCCAGAGAAAAAGGGTCATACCCGGGCTGGCAAGTTATGAGTGGGTGGAAAGAATTATAAAGAAATATGGTATTGACGGTGACGGGACCAGGATAAGGGTTAAAGGGTTGTTTCCGACATATCAGGAGGGGACATATTACGGCTATAAGTTGGCTGAGGCTAAAAAAGAAAAACGGATATCTAACGAATATCGGCATGACAGTACTCAGCCGGTGTTTACGGCTACCGATACGGGTGACTGGTGGACGGCTACTATTTTCTTTCAGTTGATACGCGATCGCATACGTATTATCGATTGCTATTACGATAACGCCGGGCAGGGTCAGCCGGCGTGGGCCAGGGCCTTGAATAGTAAACCTTACGTCTATGGTAAAGAGCATTTTACCGGTTGGGAGCATAAATACGGTAAGGCCGGCAGGTTCCAGACGGGGATGGCGACTAAGGACCTTGCGGCTCAGCTGGGCTATAATCTCGTTCCTGTGGTTGAACATGCCTTCGACGATGGTATCGAGGCGGTGCGCAGTATCTGGGAGCTGCTCGATATTAATGAGCTTAACTGCCAGACGGTTATCCAGGCGGCTAGCGGGTATGGTAAAAAGAAGAATGAAGCACTTAGCACCGAAGATAAGCCCGCGTATCACAAACAGCCGAAAGATACATGGCACAAGCACGTTATGGACGCTTTACGTCATTTAGCGGTTCAGTATAGGTACGGACGAATAGGCGGCAAGCATATGGGATTCGCCCATGCAGTGCCGGCGGGGTTGGGGCTTGAAGTTATCGAAGAAGAAGAGACGGATTATCTCAGGAGTTGAGAATGGATAGGATAGGACACAGCTTTAATGTGCACCCGCAACTCGGTGGGTTGAATGTAAGGTATAAATTTGGCGGTGGGGGAGGTGCTCCGAAAGTTGCTCCGGCGCCATCGCCGGTACCCAGGAGGGTGGAAGTTGACGTTGCCTCCGCTGAAAAGGAGCAACGGGAACTGGCGTCACGCAGGCGGAGCAGGTCACGAACAGTATTGACAAGGGACCTGGACTTCGGCAGAGCGGAGACCAGTAGGAATGAACTTTTAGGATTGTGACAATGACAGATGAAGAGTTTAAAGAATTTTGTGACAAGGCGATCGAGCCGAGCGTAACCATCAATGATATACTTTATACGATCATGTTAATGGCACAGAAACAAACTTTAAGGATGGACGAGGATGGATAATAAGGACAGCAGACAATATTTGTGTTTAAAGTGTATGAAGTTCTGGTTTGTTAAAGAACTTGAAAAAACTTATTACCATGTTCCTATGTGCGGTGATGATGACAGAACAGAAGCTATTCCAATGTCTTGTTGCCCTGAATGCAAAGGTGTGGTTCATTATTGCGGTTCGCATGAGAATAGAGGTGATAGCCATTTGTTTGGTGAAAGGATAGCCCATTTACGATATATCGCATTAAAGGTGTTGGCAAACCCGGTTAAGGCTATTGAAGAATTTGGAATATTTGATTTTGATTTGCAAAAACTTGAATACTTAAAGGATGGATGAGAATGGGAACTGGATGGGAAGATGGTAACTTATTCGATCGGATAATGATCAGGGACGGTGAGATGGTGGATGAACGTCGTCCTTACGAGGATGACTTCGAGGATATTATCGAGGTATTCCGGCCTGGTCTCTCGGAGTTTGAGGATCCTGCGGATAAGAAGCTGATCCGCGATACTTTCAACGGTACTCCAGCCTCGGCTCTCAGGATAATGGCAGATGGGATGCAGGGTTCTACAGTTTCACGGAGTATCGACTGGCTCAAATATACAATGCCTCAGCCTATTTTTAAGGGTGTTGACGAGGTTATCGCATGGCTGCAGGCTTGTGAGGATCATATGCTGAGCGTTTATGCCCGGTCGGGTTTTTATCCTGCTCTGGGCCCGTATTATAGAGCCGCTCTATCAGTTGGTACGCCGGCGTTCATCTCCGAGGAGAATATAGGGAACGGAAAGATAGAATGTACTGTCCCTCATCCACGTGAGAATTTCTTCCGATTCGATTCGTTTGGTGTTCCTGTCCAATATCATCGCAGGTTCAAAAAGACGCTTACTCAGTTGCAGATAGAATTGAAGCAGCGTGGTATTGATGTGAAGGCAATGTCGCATACTACGCGGACGGCTATTTCCGGTGGTAAGAATACTGATATAAATATTCTGCAGGTGTATTACAGGGATGATGATCCTATTTTCGATGGACTGGAAGTTTCCGGTAATTTCGGGGATATACTACCCTCCAGGCCGTGGCGAACGTATCTATTGGAATTACCTGCGAAGACTGACCTTAAGGGTAGTAAGGTGCCGTTCGAGGCTGCCGGGTACTGGGCCAGGCCTCACGCTGTATGGCGGTATGAGATATCTACAGATGAGATATATGCACGGACACCCGCATGGTACAGCCTGCATGATGCTCGCGGCGAAATAACGGCCTCGAAAACACTTATGGAGGCTGGTGAGGGGTATGTGCGGCCCCAGTATTTTGCATCGGAGGATATGAGGGGCAGGATACGCAGGAAGCCGGGTTCGACCACTTATGCCCACACGCCCGAATCGTATGTTAAGGATATGCCGCAGGGCGGTAAGAACTATCCGATCGGTGATAAGGAACGTGATAGGATGGTTGCTAACGTCGAGCGATGGTTCGATGTGCAGTTCTACTTGATGATGCAGAGGCAGTTGATCTCTGGCGGATCTCCGCCGACGGCGACGCAGATAATCGGAGCTGAGGGTGAGAATGCTTTATTGCGTGGTACTAATATTCAGAGGGTGGTAAACGACGCTCTTACACCGATCGACGATACGTTCTTTAGTATTGAACTTAACGCTGGAAGGTTACCGGAGCCGCCGGATATTATTCTTGAAATGACCGATGGGCAGGTGGATGCGGAGTTTATAGGGCCGTTATTGCAGGCACAGAAAAAAGCTTTTGCCGTTCGAAGGTTCCTTGAAGGCAAGGGTGTCATCGATGGTTTCATAGAGACCTGGCCGGAGCTGAAGCATAAGATAAAATCGGAAAGGGCGTTAGAAAAGACGCTCGAAGCTATTGGGTTTGATATGGACTCGATAAACTCCGAGGATGAGTTTAAGGAGATCATGGAAGCTATCGCCGCCCAGGAACGCGATCAGCAGGCATTGGACGCCGGCACTCAGATAGCAGACGCGGTGCCGAAGCTAAGTAAATCAGTGGAACCAAATAGCCCGATAGCGGCTGCGGTGGAAGGATAAACGACGAACGTCGAAAGGCTTTAGAATGGATAGAGTAACAGAATGTAGAAACTGTGATGCTGAGTTTGAACGATCCGAAGATAGTGATTACGGGGGTGAGGAGACTTGCCCATCTTGTAAAGCAGTGAACGAATTTTGTTTTGAAACCCAAATGGGTTTGTTTGTCGAAAATGTGATTATAAGTGAAGAATCAAAGATAAACGGAGGGTGATGTGAAGGTAAAGAATCCACAAGTTGATAAGGATTATCAGGACTTGTTTTTGAAGAGTCCTTTGGGGCCGAAGGTTCTGGGTAAGATGGTTGACGAGAGCTGTTTGCTTGAAAGGCCAGAAGATAATGAACAATGCCTGGCAGCTCAGAACGTTGTTAAGATGATACTAACCAGATGCGGGATAGGTGAAGGGATGAGTGGTGAACGGTATATAAGAGCGTTGGCGGGTAAGAAGATTGAGAATGTAGCGGCAAGTGGAGAAGATGCGTAATGGTAAAAGCGGCTAAAAAACAGGGGCGAAATGAAGTGTGTGCTTGTGGTAGTGGTAAGAAGTTTAAGAAATGCTGCGGTGAGCTGGTTGCTCGTGACCTGACTATTCGGGATATGTTGAAATGCTTGTACCTGCTATTGGAAGGGGCGAGCGAAAATCTTTTGGCGATACCTAAGGGTCCGATACCGTTTTCAAGGGAGTCGCTGGATAAGGTGCCGGATGATCTTGTTAATCAGATAATGGTAGCTGATGACCCGAACTTTCTTGTTCTGACAGTGAAGAAAAAAGAGAAGTCACCGATACTGGTACCCGGAATCGACCTGGTCAACGGACTGGGTGAAAATATTAATATAGGTAATTGAAGGAGTAGTTGGATTATGAAGAAAGCAGTTATCATTTTGTTGTTAGTTTGTTGTTTTCTGCTTATAGGGTGTAAGGAAAAAGAAACTGAAACTATAAGTAAAAAGCCAAGCCCCAAGATAGTCCCCAAGGCAGTGAAAGTTGTAGGGGGTTATGGGTTTTATGCTATTAAGATAGTAATGTACCCGACCTTGAGGGGTTGTGAGTACGTTACTGGCAGAGTTGAGATGGCAAATAACAAAGAGGAAGCGATAGAGAAATCGCTGGAATGGTATGCAAAAAGCGAGATATATAATCCCACATTTACATTCACAATTGAGGGCAAGTTGGGTCAATTATTTGATTCGAATAATGTAAATCATTTAAGATTCAGAGAAAAGTTATTGAAGGAAGCCTCTGCGTACTCTGTGGGTGAAAAATAAATCAGTGAAAAATCTGTGTTAATCTGTGGATAAGAAAGGAAGAAAATGAAGAGAGTAGAATTATTGTTAGTGGTTTTGGGGTTGTTGTTGGTGTCGGTGCTTGCTAAGGGGTTTGGAGGCTCGGCTGTATCGTCCAGTGACGAGCTATTGAAACCGCAGGACTCTAAGACGGAACTGGCCAGGCAGTGGGTAGAAGCTTACGGGGTCGGGCCTGAATCGGTGGTGCATTATAATATCGCTATTAATAGGGTGATGGGGCAGAATGTCGGGCGGGTGGTTAGTGGTATTGGTAAGTATATTAGTGATCCTAGCGATCCGAACTCACTGGCCGCGAAGGTGGAAGATAACGAGCGTCGCTTAGCCGGCCTGGAGCTTTTACCGTTGGAGAGTCGTCTGGCCAGCCTCGAGCTTTTAACGTCGAAGAGTGTGGAGTCACTAATAGGATATCAGGAAGTAGTTTCACAGCAGATCGGAGAAACGTTACGTCTGCTAACAGAATTGGTTAAACGCGTGGAAGCTTTGGAGGATACGTCAATAGCTTGGAGAGACAAAGATGGAATATTACACCTCGGTAATCGAGGAGCCACCGCCAAGTCGGCGGAGGTAAAGCCTTATATTTATGAAGATCCGATTCAAAGAGACCCTAACACGATTGTATTTTTCGGCACATTATCGAGTACTATTTGCACGAAGCACGGTCGGCTTGGCTATGGTGATACATATACATTTTTAGGCTCGGGCCGATATTGCGGTAGTTGTGCGAGTGAGGTTTTGACGAAGTATCTCGACAAGCATATCGGGGTGGACCCGAACAGTTAACAGTTAAAAATTGAATATTAACGATAAGTTAAGGAAAAAGAAAATGGCGGAATTGACATATAAGCAGTTACAGGATCAGGCGGAGTTGCTGGGTATTAAGCAGAACCAGGCAACGGAGAAATTGGTACGGGCGATCGCTGAGGCGACTACACCTGAGAAGGTAGGGGCACTTAGGGCGGCGTGTGCGAGATTAGAAGAGCAGCTTGCCGAGGTTCAACCAGGACCGCCTATCGGCCTTGACGATATTGTCGCTAAGATCGATGAACTCCATGATGCTCAGATGGTCGACAAGAACGTCTACACCGAGCCGTATCTTACCGGTATGGCGAATAATACGCTTGTGGTTCGTGCTCTTGTCACTGGTGAGAGTGTTGATGAGGACAAGCTGCTCAAGCCTATTACTCAGGTCGACGTTGGCGGGGCGAAGATCCCTACGGCCAGGGAGAGGCTGGTTAAGGCGGCTGGTCAGTATATTACTGTAGCCTCCGGTTCGCCGAGGCTCAGGACGAATCTGACACCTGACCAGATCGCAAAGGCGGATGAGATAATGGTTGCTCTCGGCGGTGAAAAAGGTGTGTACGTTTTACCGAAAGAATAAGTTAGGAGTTCAATTGACAAAGTTGAAAAGAAAGAAGTTCCGTTTACAGGAATATATCCGGAACCCTTTCTGTTTTTGGTGTGGTGAATGGATGTTATTGTTTTGTAATAAAGGGCAATTTGAGGATTTTGCAACGATTGAACATCTAAAACCTATTTGCGAGGGAGGCAAAGATGAAGATGTAAATTTAAGACTAGTTCATAAAAGATGTAATAAATGAGTTTTTTTAAGCGAGGATATTTGCATGAGAGCAAGGCCTGGCCGAGCGAGTAACCGGAGCTGTGCAGTTGCACTGCGAGGATTGCGAGACGAGAGCCGTAACGCGGCTATCATGCAAAGAGACCGCTTAAAACTGAAAGGAGTAATATAGATGCCAGATCAAGTAACAGATACGTCGGGGATAACGGATGGTGACGGTCATTGGATGCACGATCATCCGGAGATTATGGGTAATCCAGTGCAGAAGAACGCACTTGCTAAGTATTCAACCTTAGCGGCGGGTGCGGTTGGCGGCGTTGATGCGATGACGCTGGTTGGTAGGCCGCATATAAATATACCGGGTGACGATGCCGATCAGGCGGCTAAGGATAAGTTCTCTGCTCAGATAAAAGAGCATTCCGGTGCGGTGGCAACTGTCGATGGGTTCAAGATGGATGGACTCCGGCCGGATGGGGCGGATGAGACGAACTATAACTTCCCTGCCGAAAAGGCTTTTCTGGAATTGGCGGTTAAGACCGGAATGAGTCAGGAGCAGATGGCGGAGAACCTTAAGATGCACAACACTGTTGTCGAAGCGATAATGGGTAAAAATGACGCTGCCGATAAGGCCGCCCAGGATGCGGCTGTTGTTCAACTGACAAGCGATTATGGTGGCGAGGCGAACTATAAGGTTGCTTCGGAGCTTAATACAAGGTGCCTGGAGGCTTTCTTTGACTCTGATACGGCGAAGATGATAGAGGAGAAGGGGATGGGTAACCACGTCGGGTTCCATAAGGGTATTAACGAACTGGCTAAAATGGCGGTGAAGGAGGGTAGGAGTATGCCCGCCTCTCACAGGACCGGCCAGCAGGCAGGTGGAGCACTGCGGTATCAGAAAATGGAAGAACGCCAGAAACAGAGCAACTAGAGGTTAAGAGTTAAAAGATGAAAGCGAGCGTATATTGGAAAACATAATAACAATAGAACTTAAAAATTCACCGCTACAAAGAACTATTGGGAAACTCAAAGAAGTTCTTCAAGGGATATTGTCTAAGGGGGAATTTGTTCATTGTATTGATGTTTTTGACCAAGGTACCGACCGGGCAGAAACGCGGTACGTGGTTAGAATATTTACTGCACCGGGACTATGTAAGCACGATTCTATAAACGGCTGTGTAGAATTTCTGGAAAACGTGAATGCCGAGTTGTGGTTTGCGTTAGATCCTTATCTAAAGAACAGAATGGATAAGATAATTGAAGAGCGGAGAGCCAAAGAAGAATCGAAAGAACGCCGCAAACTGCATGTTGTGGTTATTACAAAGATTTTTAATGCCACGACAGGTTCAGAAAAGACGGAAATCTTAGATGATTATATTAAATACATGGCTTTTGAATACCTGGAATATTACACAATGGACGCGTTAAAATCGTTTTAAAGTAACTAAAAAGCAAGGGTTAAAAGGTGAGAAAATGGATATAAACGGGTTTTTTCATAGATATAGAGAAGTGTGGGAAGAATTTACTGTGTTGGGTAAAGTCCTACTCTTTCCTTTACTCGTATTGATGACACCTATGCTTTTCGTATTATGGCATTGTAGTAAATAAGTAAAAATAACCCTTTGGTGGTCGGCCCGCAATGGAGACCTGGTCATTAGAGGGGAGATGTCCCGGACACTCCTGAAACGGACCCGGGTGCCAGCCTGAAAGAAGGTCGCTGGTCGGACGACTCCGGCAAGGCGAGCCCGCGTAAGCGGAGACCTCCCGAAATTAACTAATTTTTTTAATTTAATTTTAGGAGGTAGTCTTATGGCTACGAATACAGTAAACAGTCAGCTCACGTTTAGAGAGTTGAGTAATCGCCTGGCACCAGGCGATCAGGACCTCGCTGAAATAGCCGAGGTTATGGAAGAGCAGAATGAAATGCTCATGGACATCCCGTGGTTCCAGGCTAACCAGATCCTTTCCGAAAAGATCACACGCAGAACCTCTCTGCCGACCGGGACTTTCCGCAAGGCCTACAGAGGTGTTCCAACGAAGGCATCGACCACGCAGGTAGTAGTCGAGCCGGTAGCATTACTGGAAACACTTTCGGATATCGATGAGGATATTGTTAATAATGCTCCCGATCCGATGGGCTTTCGACGAGGTGAGGATATTGCTTTCGCCGAAGGATTGGCCCAGCAGCTTGCCGACGCTTACCTGGAAAGTGAAGCGGCTGGAGATCCGGAGAAGTTCGACGGGTTGAAAGTACGCTTGAACGCTCTTAGCCAGACGAATGTTATCGACGGCGGTAACTCTGGTGGGACCAGCATGTACCTAGTCAACTGGGGCAAACGAAGAACTTATGGTATCTTCCCCGCCGCAGCTGCTAACAGGGGCGTTCTGGGCCTGCAGATGATCGATAAGGACATCGTTGATAAACTCGATAGCGATGGTAATACATTCCACGTATTCCGTACACAGTTCAAGTGGTGGACCGGGTTAGCTATCAAGGACGAACTGACAACCGCACGTTACGCCAATATCAACGCTACCATCGGTGGCTCCAATAGTTTTAATGAGGACAAACTCATTGAGCTCTTGAATCGCTGCCACATGAAGGGCCCTAATGTTCGCATCTACGTTAACGATGAGGTTAAGACCCAGATGGAAATAAGGCTCAAAGATAAGGGCAATGTGAACTTCTCGCTGGGTACCGGTTTGAGCGGTGAAGAGGTTCTGCGGTTCGGTAATCGCGGGATCATCAGGATGCTTGACGCTATTAAGACCAATGAGAGTACGGTGTCCTAGTAGTTTTGAGTTTTGGATCGTTTGAAAAGTCAATTAATTAGTTAGTCCTTTTTAGGAGATAGAATTATGGCATTTATGGACAGTATTTTAGAGTTCTGGGATGGTCAGGCATTGACCGTCCAGGAAGAGAGCCGTACTAACGGTGATATCCTCGATCTGGAGGCTGATGGGGCCACTAACGCTCAGCTTGGTTTCATTTACTGGAACCTGATAGTTAGTACAGGGGCCGGTGGTCTGGATTCAGGCGGTTATTTCCAACTTGTTACCAGCGATTCGGTAACGTTTGCGTCCGGTGTTGAAGCGGTGGCATCCTTTGGAAGTGCCAGGGATCCGCTTTTGGTTGCGGATATGGCAGCAAACGCACGATTCAGTGCTCAGGTACCTCTGAGACCGATGAAAAGATATGTAGAGGTTGAGTTTGTTCCTGTTTCAGAAGCGGCGTCGGCGTTGGTTGTGGATTCGTGGATGGGGATGGAATCTGTATCGCCTCTGAATATCCAGAAGGAACCTACGTAGTAATTTCGAGTTTTGAATTGACTCGAAATTAAGAACTAAAAATTAAGAATTATTCTGTAGGCGATAGAACAATGAAGAAAATATTTATATTCCTGCTCTTTTTGGTAATGGATGCAAGTGTTTCGGCGGCTCTTACTAACGGGGTGGGTAGTGTAGTGAAGCCTACTACTTCCTGGTTTACCGGGCAGATACCTATTGATACCACAGGGGATCATGGTCTGGCCTGGATGCAGGAGGTTGAAGGGATGCTCGAAGGGACCAGCGCTTTCGGGACCCAGCTGTTATTCGATGAAATATCGGCACCCTCGAACCCGAGTGCGAATGTAGGAAGTCTTTATGTGGCTGATGATACAGGGACAACCACTTTGTTCTTTAAGGATTCGGCAGGGACGGCAACAAACCTCTTGACAGTAGGAGCCGGCAACACTCTCGATGCTGCTTACGATCAAGGGGGTGCAGGTTCTGGGAGGACGATAACCGCCGATACGGGGCCGGTGACGCTTACTAACACCGACGCTGATACGGCTTACCTGTTATCTGTGACGCCAACGCCTGGCAGCTCGGCGGCTCTGGGTGGTATTCAGATAACCTCCGGGGCCAACGCCACGCAGGATTCGCTTAATATAGTTAATAGCGGGTCAGGTGACGATATTGAAGCCGGTAACGGTGCGTTTACGGTATCGAGTACCGGTGACGTGGTTGCAACGACGATATCGGTGACGACGCTATTTGAAAATGCGATCGTAGCTGCCTCGGCTGGTAATGTGGCGTTGACGATCGACGCTGCCGGTAATGGAACGATAACTATTGGCACTACCTCTACGGGTGCGATAACACTAGTCCAGGCGACGTCGGTTACCGGTGCTTTGACGGCTAATGGTAACGTAACGCTTGGTAATGCGGCTAGTGATAATGTTACCATCACCGGTGATGTTGTCGCTAATATCACACTTGACGACGATTCGACGGATTCGCCTTCTGTTATTTTCAGGGATGCAGGTGAAAACGACTGGATATTCCTGAAGGCCAATGGAGCGACCGGGAACCTGACTGTAACTTCTGACGCGGCTACAAGTGATTTCCAGATAGTTACCGGAAATTTCAAAGTTGGTGCCGGGTCCGAGAGCGTTACATTGAACGGTGACGATGCCTATATTACCGGTACATTCGAAGTTGACGGTGCTGCACGGTTCGATGGGTTGGTGACTGGTAATGCAGGTTTGACTGTTACCGGTGCTGCGGTTAATCTTAATGCAAGTTCCAACTTCGCTGTGAATATAGCGACCGGAACAAGTACCGGAACGGTATCTATCGGCGGTTCAGCTGCTCAGACGATTACAATGGGGTCCAGTAATACTACATCAACGACAAGTCTGTTATCAGGGTCGGGAGCGATAAACCTGAACTTGAATAATAACCAGCCGACCAATATCGGAACCGGAACAACTACCGGAACAGTTACCATCGGCGGGGCTGGAACTCAGACGATCAATATAGGGGACGGAGCTGCTATAAAAACCGTAACACTCGGCAGTAATAACAGCTCATCGTCAACTGTTATTCTTTCCGGTACCGGTAATCTCACGATCAACGACGGTGCCGGAGCGGCGACAACGAGCGTCGGTACCGGTGCGACAACAGGAACCATCACGATCGGCGGTTCGTCAGCTCAGACGGTGACCATAGCAGCAGGATCTGCGGCAATGACAACTACGCTGGGTAGTGTTAACACGACCTCAACGACAACGATAAATGCCGGGTCAGGAGGTATTGTTATCGCGGGGGATATTGCCGGGACCGGACCTTCGACAACGGCTGTGGGCCTGGCGGCGGTACTCGAGGCTTTTACAGGTACCGATAACGTTTTGACCATAGCCGAAAGCGGTAGTGTCTTTACGAATACCGGTGACGGCGACGGTTCTTTGCACACGTTACCGGAGGCCAGTACGGCACTGGGTTGTTCGTATACTTTCGCGGTTACCGTAGCTCAGGTATTGACTATTAACCCTAAAGACGGAACCGACCAGATACGGGGACTCACCAACGGGGCAGGCGATTCTATTGCATCATCGGCGATAGGCGATTGTATTACTCTGACCGCCGTTGGAGATAATATCTGGGTCGTATCGGCAAACAATAACAGTAACGGCAACGCAGACGCATGGGCGGATACTGATTAGAATTTTTAACTTAACGGGGCGGGTTCGCCCGCCCCTTTTTCAGGAGATATTATTATGGCAATAGCATTGAATACAATAGAGCAAAAGGGCCCGGGCGGAGATTCCAGGGTTACTGTGAACTTCTCCAGTGCCGGACTCAATGGTGCAGGCGGAGAGGTAGTTATAGTCGATCCAGGTGCCGGCTTTAGTATCGCTGTTCATCAGATAGATATTCAGTATCATGTCGACGATACGCTGACGATCAGAGAGGACACGACAACGATATTCGGGTTGATAACCTTTAAGGCAGCTGGTAACGGGTTATGGTCATTTAAGCCGAAGAGGGCATTTATATTATCCGCTAATACTGCGTTGAACCTTTTATCTGGAGGGGCGAACGCAATCTCGGGGCAGGTAGATTACGAAATAATCGCTACGTGAAAATGAAAAAACTAATATACATTCTTATATTGATCTGCGGGTCGGTGGCAGCCGGCCACTTCGAACGGGATATACACCCTATAAGCAATCGCAATCTCTACCGTGAGGCGGCAACACCTTCCGGCGGCGGTCATAACCTTTTGTCGACGACGCACAACGATACGATCACCGCCTCGGTAACTGTAGGTGATATAGTATTTGGTAATGGAACGCCTTTATGGCGTGATCTGGCTATTGGTGCAACTGATGAGGTGTTGAGGGTATCAGGCGGGTTGCCTGACTGGCAGGCGACGACCTTTATTACGCTACTTGGTACGATCACAACCGGAGTATGGGAGGCAACCGATATTGGCGTTGCTCATGGCGGTACCGGGGTATCGACATTAACCGACGGCGGTATTCTGCTAGGGTCTGGGACGGGGGCTATAACTGCCCTGGCTGTAGCGACGAACGGGCAAATTCCTATTGGTGACGGCGCAACGGATCCTGTACTAGCGACGATAACTGGTAATGTCGGGATCGATGTTACGAACGGGGCTGGGTCTATAACTCTTGATTTCGATTCTACCGAATTGGATGCTCTTACCTGGTCGGATGGTGCGAATGCCTCGAATGTATGGACGTTCGATGTTTCCGGGACCGATACTACGATGACGGCTGCTAGTGGATCGATGCAATTTAGTCACGATGTTCAGGCGAAAACTGTAACTATCAAAGATCAAGGCGAATGGGAGTTTAGCAACGCTAATTTAGCTGGTAGAATAAGATTGACGCCGTTAACCGACGTGGTGGGCAGATTAGAGATAATGCCTTTTTCGATTACTGACGTGCAGGGGAAGAACAATAAACTTAACATATATGGTCTGAATGATACCACTGGTGATACTGCCGAGCATCAATTTCAGGTAGGATGGGATGACAGTCAATCTGCTTACGTATTCAATACTAACTGGTCATCAAGTACGGGTGCTACTTTTGAGCAAAAAATAAATTTCGGGATCGAGACTTCTGGATCAGCTGAAATTACTTTGCTGACTTTAGACTCTGGCACTCCCCCGGATCTTTTACTTCAACCGGATGCAGGCGGTGGCAATATAAGAATAAGCAAGGATAGTCTAACTTCGTCCGATCACAGACTAACATTAGGCGTTGGCGATGATCTGAAAATATATCACGATAGTTCTAATTCTTTCATAACAAACGCAACCGGTGTTTTGAATATAGTTAATACTGGTAGGGATATTGCTCTTGATACCACTAGGCTAGATGTTGGAGCAACTGGAACGATATTGATAGGAACAGAGTCGTCCAATGTGGCACATAAGGTTCGCCGACATACAACTTCAACTAACTTCTTTGGGCTAGAAGAAACGGCGGTGGACTCCGCTACGATAAGAGGGGGGTACGCTATAGTTGCACAATCCGCACAACGGAATTTAACCTTAGGTCAAGGATGGTTGGGTTCTATGAGAATCAGAGCTACTGGCTCAAATAGTGTTCAAAGAATGCAAGGGTTAAGGGGTACTACTTGGTTTACAACAGATGTAGGTCAGGATAACTGGACAACAACGCTAGACAGTGATTTTGAAGATGGGGCATTTGGCGTTGGCAGCTTTGTGAATGTGGCACAGTCTGGTGATAATCATGCTATTGTGGCGACTGGTGGTACTGGAGGCATGATGGGTAACTATCTTGCCGAAACAGCCTCTTTAGTTTCCGCTGGTACTGGCAACACCCTCGTATTGGATGCTTATGCTGTTTTCTTTGATAAAGGGCAAGATAATATAGCAGATGGAGCACACGCAACCATCACTGATATTTGGGGCCTTGCTATAAATACAACCAAGAACTATATCAATGGTAATTTAAGAGTAGGAAGCAACGTAGCCCCGACAATTACTGGTATAGACATTACTGGTGTTGTATTAGCATCCAGCGATATAACGTCTGGCACTCGATTCTTTGCAGCTAATGGCACTGTCGCCAGTCCTTCATATTCTTTTACATCTGATACCGATACAGGGTTGACTCGAACAGGCATTGGGGCTTTGATTTTAACTCGAAATGATGTGAGCCGTATACATATGGCGGGCACTACAATTATAAATAACGAGAGGGCAGACATTGATACTTTGATAAATGGCGATAATATTATTGGCCTTTTCAAAGTTGATGCAGCTACTGACGAAGTAAGAATGGGGTCCAATGGTGCAACAAATTATACGTCCGTTGATGTTAATGGAAGTATAGTACAGAACGGCCTTGCAACGGCAACCCTCAATGATACAACAATTGAAACAGGTGTGTTCTACTTTAAAGAAGCTACGACGCCAACGCCAAAAACCGATTACGGTGCTATATGGACAACTTCCGTAAATGAGTTATTCTTTCAGGACGGAAATGGTGACACGCATTTATTGCATGGTGACGCTTTCTCAAACCTATGGTTCCATTCGCCAAGTGTTGACACGGTTGCTATAAGTACGGCTGCTGTGTTTGTCTTAATAGATTCGTTTGAAAATGTTGGTGACGAAGATGACCTCGCTAATGTAGTTGGTAACGCAACGAATAATGATTTCACTGTTGGGGCTAATGGTGGTGGTGAATATGACATGACATTTCACGTTTCTATAAGTTCCTCATCGGCAGCGAGCGAAATGGTTATCGCTATGGGTATAACATTGAACACGCCCATCGACGTTACGGCAGCAACTAATGCAACTCCTATCGTTGTTACGAGTGTTGCTCATGGATTGCTGAATGGTGATATGACAACTATCGTTGGTGCAACGGGCAATACGGGAGCGAATGGCGACTGGATAGTCACAGCAAAAACAGATGACACTTTCACCTTAATTGATTTGACGGGAACTAACTCTGTTGGTAACGGTGTCTATGATGCAAGTAGCGGGGATGTGACGATAAAATATCCAGGGAACGTAGTCATTCATAGAGAAGTTGGCTTTGGTGCTTTAGGTGTTGGTGGTGCTGACGCAGATTCAAGCCTTGTTGCTGGCGATAAAGTATCTATGTATGTAGTGAATATAACCTCAACAAGAGACTTGCTTGTCGCAATCGTAAATATGGAAATCAAGAGGATAGGAGATTAAAAATGAGAGAGACCATAAAATGGAGTGTAAAGTATGGCTAAAATGACTGTAGCTCTAACGACGGCGGATATATGTAATCTGGCTTTGATCCAGTGCGGAGCGGATCTGATCCTGTCTCTGACCGATCCCAACGATAAGAACGCTATACTCTGCCAGCAGCTGTTGCCGGTTGTGACGAGTATATGCTTGACCAGGGAGGAATGGAGTGGGCTTACGAAATTCGGGGATCTCGGTAACGAGGTGGAGGTTGCCGAACAGGCGGATTGGGAGTTTGTTTTTCCTCTGCCCGAAGACTGCCTGCAGGTGATCGCTCAGATAGATGAAGGTAACCATAAAAAGAAATTCCCCTATATCGTAAAGGGTAGGCAGCTGTTCACAAACGATAAATCAAACGACAACGGTAACTCGGCTTATATTGATTATATAAGTGTTGGCGACGTCTCGAAATATTCGCCGGGGTTGATCGAGTATATAGCCTTGAAGCTAGCGATCGCAATGGCACCTAAGCTGATAGGGATCTCGGAGGCTGGCCAGCTGCATATACAGGGAATGCAAAGAGAAATGAGGCTGCGGGTACTGCCGGAGGTTATCGGGCGGAACCGGGCCGAAGGTGACGAAAAAGGTGGAAACGATGAAGGTGAATCGACGTGGGTAAACCGAAGGTCGAGAACGCTTAGCGGGCTGTGCAGGAGCTGTTGTAGTTCGCCGTGTCGATGCTGAAAAAGCGAACCACGAATGGACACTAATGAACACTAATATAAAAAGGAAAGATCAATGGGTAAAGGTCATAAGGACAACCATAAAGCTAGGGTAAAAAGAGGTTCGGTGGCCTTTGAAAAGAAAGCTGAACGGCGCAACAAAAAGAGAATTGCCTGTAATTTGTGTGGGACTGTAACGAGACCGGGAAAACTTTTAGCGGGAATTTGCCCTGTATGTGTAAAAAGTAACTCTGTGTTCTCTGTGGCTAAGGCAGTTTAAATAATTAGTGTGTATTCGTGTCCATTCGTGGTTCGAAAGGTATTGAAAAATGAGTGCTATGGTATGTAAAAGTAAATTTAAGAGCTTAGCTTTTGTGCTGATATTTACATCGGTAGCATTCGGCCTTTTGACTCCGGCTATTAATAAGTTTAACGGTGGCGAGATATCGCCTCTGCTACTGGCCAGGAATGATTTCGTTAAGTATAGCAATTCCTGTAAGCAGTTGCAGAATATGATCGTATTATCGCAGGGTCCTGCCAGGCGGCGTTCGGGGACGAAGTTCATTGCTACAACGAAGGATAATAGTGTCGCTCGATTGATACCGTTCGAGTTCTCTAAGACCGATACCTATATGCTGGAGTTTACTAACCTGTTGATGAGGGCGTATCGCAATGGGGCCCTTATCCTTGACGGGGGAAATCCTTTTGAGCTGGTAACTAATTTCACAACTGCCCAACTACCGGATATCCAGTTCGTTCAATCGGCGGATGTGATGTGGATGGTACATCCTGACCATGAGACCCAGGAGCTAACGCGGACGGGTCATACTTCCTGGACGCTTACCGATATCGATCTTATCACGGGCCCGTTTCAGCCTATAAATACCACTACGACGACGATAACACCTTCGGCGACTACAGGGACGGTAACGCTAACGGCATCAACTGGTATCTTTGAATCGGGGCATGTCGGATCTATATGGCAGCTATCGCATATTGTGGATAATAGTGCTGTTAGCGGATCGTTCACCGGGACTGGAAACTCGTCGACGGTAACGCTATTAGAGGGTCAGGAATACATATTCACAACTCACGGGACGTGGACGGGGACGGTGATCCTGCAAAGGAGCTATGACGCGGGTTCGACGTTTCAGGATGTGGTTACCCGTCATTATGAAGATGATGGGAATATGGACTTTTCAAGATTTGAACTGGTCGACGAAGCTCTGTACCGTGTGAGGATGGACTCTTTTACTTCCGGGCAGTTGGATTTCAATTTCGAGGCCCTAACAGTTGAGCTCGATGGTGTGGTTGAAATAACTGTGTTTACTAATACCACTACCGTTACAGCTACCGTTCAGAGTGTGCTTGGTAATACTACCGCGACGGAAGTTTGGGCGGAAGGGTATTTTTCGCCGAAGAACGGCTGGGCGGAAACGGTAGTTTTCCACGAAGAGCGAATAGTATACGGTGGCATAGATAACTTCCCGCAGACTATATGGATGTCGCAGTCGGGTGATTTTGATAACTTCACTGCAGGGACACTTGCCGCCGACGCTGTGATATATTCACTACCAGGCCAGAACCCTATCCAGTGGATGGCCTCGCAGGATTTTCTTTTTATAGGCACACTGGGCGGAGCTGGCAGGCTGGGCGGTAATAGCCCGCACAATGCCATTTCAGCAGAAGAGATACCAACGTACAGGCAGCAGACTTATACCGGATCATCGGCTATTCAGGCGGTTGTTGCGAACGATCAGATACTGTTCGTCGAACGAGGTAGTAGGAAGTTAAGGGAGTTTGCATTCAACTTAGAGCGTGATAAATATGTTTCGCCTGACCTTACACTACTGGCCGAGCATATTACCGAATCAGGGATCGATGAAATAGCATATCAGGAACGGCCTGAATCGATCCTCTGGAGTGTTACCTCCGACGGGGTGCTTCTTTCGTTTACGTATAAAAGGGAGCAGGAGGTTATTGCATGGGCCCGGCACATTACAGACGGCACCGTAGAGAGCGTGGGGGTGATACCAGGGACCGAAGAGGACGAGGTGTGGCTGGTAGTTAACAGGACCATCGAGGCGGCTACGAAGCGGTATGTGGAGCAGATGCAGCCTCTGGACTGGGGTGACGATCAAGAGGATATGTGGTTCGTGGATTCGGGGCTACAGTTCGACGGTGGACCTTCGGTAGTGATAACGGATATTACACAAGCGGCACCGGCGGTGGTTACAATGTCGACTTATCCGGTGGATGGTGACGGGGATAATCTTCTCGACGGTGATCAGGTCCAGCTCCGCAGCGTTTCCGGGATGGTGGAAGTGAACGATCGGATATATACGATAAGTAACCCGAACGTGGGTAATAAAACATTCGAGATGAGGGACTCAACTGACGTGGTCGATATTAACTCCGTCGGGTTTACGACTTATACATCCGGCGGGACGGCTCAGAGGGTAGAAAGGACTTTCGGTAATCTTTCGCATCTGGAAGGAGAGACGCTGAGTATCCTGGTCGACGGCGGGACCGTGGCGGACGAGACGGTGGATAGTAATTCGATAACGATCGATCGGTGGGGTAATAAGGTTATCGCCGGGCTGCCCTTTACCAGTATATTAGAGACCCTGCCGATAATCTTTCGCGGTCAGACGGGAAGTGCAATGGCGAGAATAAAGTCCATTCGGAAAGTTACATTCGATTTCTATCAGACCCTGGGCGTTGAATACGGGGTAGACGCTGATAACCTTCGCCCGATAAACTTCCAGACCACTGAAACGGCGATGAGCGATGCAATACCGTTATTCACTGGTTTTGCGCAGGAAACGTTTCAGCATGGCTATGAAAAGCAAAGTACAGTATACATTCAGCAGGATAAGCCACTACCGGTAACGATAAGAGCGATAATACCGGAAATTGAGATATTTAATTAGAGGGAAAATGAATGTTTGAGTTAGTTGATTACAAGCCGGAACATGCCGTTGAGGTTATTGGTGCCGGTGCTAAGGAGCCGGGGTTGGAGATTAACGAGATTACTTCTGGCTGGGCTAAGGTAATGGGTGAAAAAGGGCCGGCTGTTACTGGCATGTTCGACGGTAAGCCGGTAAGCTGCGGTGGGATATGGCTATGCTGGCCTGGTGTCGGTGAGCAGTGGATGGTGAATAGGTTCGATATTGGTAAGTTCCATATCGATCCTGCAATAGCGAAGAGCTGGATGTACGAAAAAATAGACGAATACAAACTCTGGCGGCTGCAGACGCCGCTGCGAAGTGACTTCAAAGACGGAGTGCAGTATTCAACATGGCTGGGCTTCGAATATGAAGCGACCCTTGAAAACTACCATACCGACGGGACGGATGCACTGATGTATAAGATGATAACGAAAAAGTATCTTCCTAAGTAAAGGAGAGTATTATGCCATTTTTGATACCATTAGCAATACCAGCACTCATCGGAGCGGGGATAGGGGCTGGTACGGCTGCTGTTACCGGTCAGGATGTGGGCAGGGGTGCATTGTTCGGGGCTGTTGGTGGTGCTGCTTTTTCGGCGTTCACGCCGGCAACGACGGGTATCATCGGTACCGGTGGTCAATTCTCGCTTGGCGTCGCTGCAAAATCGGTAGCGACCATTGCGATCATTGCAGGGACGGGGCTGGCTATTAGCGGTCAAAAAGAAGGTGATGAGGCTGCGGCTGTCATAGCAGCTCAGAACGCCGAACGCTTGCGGGTCCAGTCGGTCCAGGAGGGGCAGGTAGTCAAAGAAGAGCAGAAACGTATAGGTGAAGAAAAGAAGCGCAGAGTATCGAGGTTAAGGGTACTGGCGGCTAATGCGGGCATCGATACTATCGGGACACCGCTATTACTCGAAGAGGAAATTGCGGGTGTGTTCGAAGAGGAACGGCTCTTCGCCCGGCAGGCGGGCAGGCAGAGGCGGTTCGGGCTGGAGTTTACGGCCGGTCAGCAGACGCAGAGAGCAAGTAATATAAGACGGGCCAGCAGGTTCCGGACGGGGACCAGCCTATTGACAGGCGTAACGCAGCTGGCGAATAATGCAGCTTAAAATTGAGGTGAGAATATGCCGAGTTTAGCGGGATTCAGGAGAAGGCAGCCGAGGACGACGCCGGCAGGGATCGCGGATCCGTCGATAGCGGCAGGGCTAAGCCAGGCCCAGGGTCAGTTCGGCGGTGCTATTGCACGGACCGGAGCCGCCGGGGCAGGGCTTATCGAAAGAAGGAATAACGAACTGGCGAAAACGGATTTCGAGGGTATGAAAGCCGATACCGCGACGGCTCGGAACGCCTTTCTGCAATCTTTACGGACCTCGGACGCCGACTATAATGAAATAAATAAGATGTGGTCCGATTTTAAGAAGGTGAACTTTAAGAAAATAGGTAATACCACAAAGCAGCGGAAGGCACAGCAGGCCTACGGCAAGTATGTAAGGGGCATTATCCCGCAATGGGATAAGGATATCGACGATATCGCATGGGGGGTGTCGGCACAGAGGGCGAAGGTAAAACTATTCAACTCCGCCAGCCAGACGATGAGTGCTGCCGCCGACTTCAACGCCGGGTTACTATCGGCGGGAATGGCGATCGAGCGATCGAAGCTTCTAACCTCAGAGGAAAAGGATCTGGTCCTGGCAAACGCTGTTATCGATACGAATCCGCAATGGTACCTCGATAACGTGGACGCCGAAGGGACGAAGGAACTTTTTGAACTGCTGTCGAAGAACCAAAAGGACGCTCTGGAAACGAAGGCACGCTCGGAAATTGGCAGGATACGTGCCGACCAGCAGCAGGCAACGAAAATACTCAACGACGAGACGAGAAAAACGGCGGCGGATCTGTTAAGAGAGAATGACCTTACAGATACATGGCTGCAAACGAATAGGCCTAACATGGCGGCGACGGACTATGAACGGTATAATAACCATATCATCTCGCAGGCGAATGCCGAAAAGAAGTTCCAGGCCAGTCTCGAGGAAATTAAGGATCCGTTCAATAGGGAGGTATTCGGTAAACTCGATGCTGCCAAAACCGTCGCCGAACTTGACGAACTGAAAAGGACGGTGAACCAGTATGTAAGCCCTGAGCAACGCAAACTCAGCGTTGAAGAGGGTAAAAAATGGACCACGCAAATAAATAAAAGGCTCGACGATCTCATAACAACCGAGGCGGAAGGATTCGGCGTGTGGTCGACGCTTGACGATAAGGTAACGGCGGTGCAGGTTAATCCGACCAAGGATAATATCGACGCTCTTAGTAAAGAGATCGATGAGGCGGTTATCGCCGCTCCCGGAACGCAGGCTTTGATAACTGTTAATCAGGGGACGAAACTGCAGAATAGATTAAGCGGGATAGAAAAGAACCCGGCGATCAGGAAACGACCGTCGCTGACCAGGGCACATGCTTCGCTGGGTAGGTTGAGGGGATTGCAGGTTGGATTCGTGACCCAAAAGGATCCTGTCCTTCCTCAGCTTTTACGGTCGCAAAGGGGAATTGATCTGGAAGCTCTTACGCCGGACGAGCAGATCATTGCAATTGAAAGTTCATTTATCAGAATAGCCGAAGAGCTCGACGCTTTTGCCGATACCGTTGCAGGCGATAAGGATTTCGATGCTAGGATATCACAAAAGTTTAATGATCTTACAACGCCGGTGATCGAGGACGTTACTCTTGATTTTCTTGATAATCTAATAACAGGGTTCGTACGATCGGGGGCCGGTAAATTTGATAGGGCACTTGCAAAGAAAAGAGTAGAGGATATACAGCAGCAGCAGGTATTCAAGAATTTAACAACGGATCAACAGGATCAAGTTACAGAACTTATCGAAAGTGGCTTTAGTGCTGAGGAGGCTGTATCGCAGGTAGACCAGGCTGATGCGCCTGAACCGAAAACACAGGCTGAGTTTGATGCTGTACCCAGCGGTTCCAGATTTAAAGATACTGATGGTTTAATAAAGGTAAAACAATAATGGTATTTCAAACTGGCGGAGAAATTAAAGAACAAACTACACCGTTTCAAACAGGCGGTGAGGTTGCAGTAGTTGAGCCATTTCAGGCAACGAGGTTCGGCGGGAATGGCTTATCGGATGAGGAGCGTAGGGCACAAAACGATATTTTCGCAAGATTTACCACGGGCGAAAGGCCCGTTGAACAATGGCTGCCCGAAGAGCAGGCGGAGATTGCGCGGACGCTGCTGGATTCACTTGACGATCCTATCGAAGAACGTGCGAAATTGGAGAATGCCATATTATTATCAGGGTTGTTCGGGGTGGATGTAGATACTATAACGCTGATGCAACCGGAAATGATAAAACAAATATACGGTAAGGAGTTGCAGTCCCTATCGGATTCTGTGGTCAATAAGACTTTAAAAGAGGATATTATTCAGGCAGTTAAAGAGACCCCTGAAAATCTGTGGATAGGTACTATAGGAATGGCCGCATCAACTTTGGAGGCGGTTAAAAGACAGGCAATGCGATTCGCAGGCGGTGGTATAAACCCGGACGAATCTATCAGGCATCAATTTGAGGCTTTTACGCCAAGTCCGGAAGTTACAACGCAAGGGCTTATATACGATCCCGAAAAACTTGATAGTATAAGACAGCAGCGTGAACTTGAAAGAGTGTTTGGTCGGGTCGGTGGCGAGCAGGGATTTTTGCCAGGAGCCTTGGCCGGTGAAGCGTTTGGTATAGTTACTCGCCTGCCGGATATAGGGGCGAAGATACTCCGCTCGAAACAGACGGAATTGCAGCGGGAGCAGGATATTGCTGTAATGTCCAACGCTCCAATAACGAGGATGGCAAGGCTGGTATCACAGGGCGGTGTACCATCTGTGGCAGTAGCGGCAGGGATGAGTCTATTAACGGGCAATCCATTGGTTGGATTGGCTATCTTAGGAGAGCTTGAAGGCGGATCCGCTTTTCAGAGACAATTAGAGGCCGGCGGCTCCGTGGGGAAGTCGTTGATCATCGGGGATCTGTCGGCTGCGGCTGAAATTGGCGGTGAACTGCTGGTATTTCCGAAGATACTAAAGGGTCTGCAAGAAGGGATCAGTATAAGAAAAGCATTTACTTTGATAGCAGAAAACGCCACGCAGGAAGGTATAACTGGATTCAATCAGACTTTTATTGAAGTGTACGGAATTGAGACAACGAAAGGAACCGATAAAACAACAGCAGCGAAAATGGCTTTCGTGGCGGGGTATAGAGCAATTCCTGATAATGCTTTTGTAGGTGGTATGGTTGCTGGACTGGCGGATATACCATCATTAGGGGTTGGTATTGGTAAACAAATGACAGAGAGACAGGCACGAAGGATAGCCGATAGCATAGTTCAACAGGTAGAGTCTGATATTGCAGTCGAAGAGGCGGAGTTGGAAGTTGTCGAGCCTGTGGAGGCGGTTGAAGGTGTTACAGAAGCTGAAAAGCAAATCCAAAAGGCGGAAATTGCTCTGGAGCTGGAAGAATTATCATTCAAGGAGATCCAACAGCAGGCCAAAGCCCTCGGGATAAAAGCTAACCAGAAGAAAACTGTTCTCATTGAACAGATTGCCGAGGCCCAAACTAAAGAGGCGGTTGAAGGCCCACGAGTGGAAGAAGAAGTCTTATTAGGGCTGCGTAGAAAAGAAATACTCGACACCACCTTGCAGGACTTATCAGATGATGAATTTGAAAAACAATTCTCTGAGGCCGAAAACAAGGTACTTGAACTCGAAAAACATTTTGATGAAGTAGAGAGCCTTACGAGGGTTGAAAAGATTGAACTTGCGGCCGCACAAGATAAAATATCGGCCTTCGATAATGAAAAGTTCCGTAGAAGCGTTGCTCAAATGGACGAGATAGATTTAGTTGACACCTTTCTTGAGTTCGACTTCAAGAGAGATAGCGATAAGTTACAGGCGGCTTTATTCCTTGACGAACTCAACAAAAACCCAGAAGCCAAGGCGGTATTTAAAACCGGATTAGCAGCCAAATCTGAAAGATCATTCGACTTTAACGAGATAATACAAGACCAACTAGGCCAGGCTAAAAAGTTCACCGAAGAAATTGGTGAAGCTCAACCCGCAATCGCAGCCGAATCAGGTAAGCAAATTGCCATTAAGACCATACGTGAAAAGCTTGGGCGGGCCAGGACCGAAAAGAGTAAGGCGGCTCTGCAGGCGCGGTTGGATAAGCTTGAGGCCGAAGATATTAAGCCAACAGCGACCATACCCGGTACGAAAATTGAGTTTGATGAGGTAATTGATGTTTTTGATACGATTGATAATCTTGTAATTTTCAAAAAACAAGGCGAAGAAGTACATAGCTTCAAAGTGCGGAATGCTGCGGAAGCTGCCCAACAAGTTGAGAACTTCCAGACTCTGTTACAGCCAAAGCCTAAGAAAGAAGTGAAGCCACCGCCGGCGAAGCCTTCCAAAGCTGAACAGCAGGTTATTGATGCTAAAAAGTTTAACGACGATATAAAACAGCATGAGGATCAGGTTAAAGGTGAAGAGGGGATAATCGAGATTGAGACTGAGGAAGTTGACGACATCACAGAGCCACTCGGAAAAACAATGTCGCCTGAATGGTATAAAGCCAATTCGCAAAGATATAAAAAGACGATACTCGAAAAAGGTACTGACCTGGCCAAAGAAACAGTTAAAGGGTTGGATTTCCTGGGTGGCACTACAAGAACTCGGTTATTTAATATATCACCGGAATTGGGAAGAAGATTAGCCAGGCATGAATTTAACGTACTAACCCGCACAACCGAGCAGACGAAGCGGATCGAACCATTTATGAAAGCAACGACAAAGCGGAAGTTGGGGAAAATAGATTTCAACGAATTTGATCTAGCGTATAAGAACTCTGATATTAAAAAGATGAACGAATTGGCTGTGAAACATGACTTCAAAAGAGAACTTGCCGCGTTCAGGAGGGTTAATGACGAGTTGTTCAATGCCGGAAATGCCGTGGGGTTGGGAATAGATTATCTTAAAGATCATTTCCACAGGTCAGTAAAAGATACCAAAGGATTTTTGGAACATTTTCAGGGCAGAGATGATTGGTCAATTGTGCGCACAGTTATTGAGGATAAGGAATCGCAGAGGGGAAGGCCACTAACCGAAACCGAACGAGCTGCGATCGTTAATTCACTGCTTCGAGGGTACAGGACAAGCTCATTAAGTTTATCGGCTCCAGGAGCCGCAAAAGAGAGAACTGTCCAGGAAGTTGATGCCGAGATAAACCAGTTTTATCATAGTCCCATGAACTCTATGAGAAATTACGTAGAGACTATGAACGAGAAGATAGCAGCCAGAGAGTTCTTCGGCAGGCAATCCAAGGAAATAACGAAATTGCGTGCCCAGCAATCGGCTACCCGGACACGCCTGGCAAAGCTTGGTACACGGCAGGGCAAGCAGAAGAAAGAGGATGCCGATAAAGAGATTAGGATCGGTTTTACAACCGATACCCTCTCCGGGCATATTGCCAGGCAAGTAGACAAGTTCGAGGAGGTTACGGAAAAGCTGGAGACCATGGGAGCGGATGACCTCTCTAATACCATTGGGCAATATGTACTTGAACAGGTGAACAGTGACCAGATAAAACCCTCTCAGGAAAAGGAGGTCCGGGATCTGTTAATGGGTAGATTTGATCCCAGGGGAACTCATGGCATTATAGGCGAAATAATTCCATTGACGTATATAGACGTTCTTACCCAGTTTACGAGTTCAATCACGCAGTTAGAAGAGATGGCTCTTGCATTTTATAACTCGCCAGCAGGTTTTATACCTGCATTGACAAAGGCTATTATCAATCTGAACGAAATAACCCTGGAGGATATAGGTGTAACTACGATCGGACAGGAGCTAACTGATGTGGACTCAAGAAAGGTGTTATCCACTCTTTTAAGTGTGGATGGTTTTAAAAAGTTGGATGCGTTAGCTAAGCAGACCCTGATAAACACGGAACTCTCAAAACTACGTGCACAAGCCAAAAGAGAGGGTAGGGCGTTCAATGAAAGGTTACAGAAGGTTTTCGGGGATGATACCGGTCAGGTAGTTGATGAGCTTAAAGCAGGAGAGATCACCGAAGATGTTAAGTTTCTTGTATTCAGTAGGCTCCTTGATGTACAGCCGATTGCAAAATCTGAGATGCCAGAGGCCTACAACCGGGCAGGGAACCTGCGTATATTTTATCAATTAAGAACGTTTACTCTAAAGCAGTTGGATTTTGTGCGTACAGAAGCTCTACAGGACATGAGAAATCCCGTATCCGACCCGTCCAGATTTATGAGAGGGTTTGGTAAATTGATGTGGATGGGAACTGCCCTGGCGATAATGGGAGCCGGACGTGATAAACTTGTTGATTTTATGCTCGGTAGACCTTTTAATCTCAGTGATTCGGTAATAGATACCTTCCTTCGCAGGGTGTTTTTCTCACGGTTCCAGTATACAAAAGCCTTGCAAGAAGGTTTTGGCAGGGCGTTTCTGGAAGGTTTCCTCCCGGCAACGAAAACGGTTGATGCTATCACAAGGGATATAAATAAAGTGTCTAAAGGCGATGAGGACGGATTGGAAGTTTGGCGGAGCGTACCGATCGCAGGCGAGGTGTATTACTGGTGGTTCGGGCGGGGAAGGGAAAGATCCCTTAGGGAACAGGCTAAGGCCGCACGTGAAACAGTGAGACGGAAACCTTTATTTACAGGAAGAAAAGAATTTAAATCGAAACGGAAGAGGTCAAAGGCGAAGCGAAAGCCACTTTAAGAGGCGAATGCGAGCCATAATATAATAAAAAACCCGAGTATTGTTGTGATGAGGATAGTGAAATGATCGAGAGTTGTGTGGATCATGTCGAGCTGGAAGGCCGCGAAAGGGATAAAGGCCGTTAAGGTGATCACTATTAAGGATTTGATTATGATGTTCATAGCGTTCCTTAATTTGTGAATGCGTATCGTAATATTACGTAGAAGAGTGATAAAAAGAATAGGAGAATCGCGGAGACTATGGTTGCTTTATACGCCGCTCTGTAGATCAGAAGTGACCAGAGCTTTGTGGAGATCAGTATTTTTTTGATGTTCATAACTATAAAGTAGGTAATGGATTAAGGATTGTCAAGGATTTTTTAATTTAAGGGAGTTACATTATGAAAAAGCTGTTTTTATGTGTGTTCTTGATGGGGATTATTGGCTGTCAGCCTGTGTTTGGGACGGTTAGCTCTACGGGTACCGTTGAGAGGTTCCCGGCTAATGGATCGGCCACTACGTTTACTTTTACCTTCCGGATCACTGACCAGACGGAGATGGTGGCTCTGGTACGTACCGATAGTACCGGTATTGATACGGCTTTGACACTGAACGTTGATTATACTCTGGCGGCTACGAATAACGACTTTTCCAGTGGCGGGGTGCTAACTACCACGGTGACCTACGCTTCGGGTAATACGCTTATCCTGCACAGAGACGCCTTGCGAACGCAGACGGTTAACCTTATCCAGGGCCAGGCCCTGCCGGCGGAGGCTACGGAAACGACGTTCGATAAGCAAACAATGGCAATTCAGGATGTCGATAAGGACCTGATATTCTATATAAGTGTTCCGTTCGGGGATCCGGCGACGGCTCTGAGCCTGGAGTTGCCCAGTTCGGTTGACAGGGCCAGTAGGAACCTTACTTTCGATGCTAACGGAAGTGTCACGACTACCCTGTCGGTGGGGGAGGTTACTATAACAGCTTATGCGGAGACGTATTTAGATGATATTAGCGAGGCGGCCTTTAAAGTAACGACGAATTTGGAAACAGGGATCGACTTGCAGGCCTGGGATACTCAACTGGACGATATCGCGGCACTGGCAGTGACTAATAGTAACTTTATCGTTGGTGACGGTGCCAATTGGGTAGCTGAGTCAGGGGCGACGGCCAGAACCAGCCTTGGCCTGACCATCGGTACCGACGTTCATGCTTATACAGCAAACGGTAATACCATCCTTACCGATGCCGGAGTGCTGTCCATCGCCGGACTTACGACGGCTGCGGATAAGATGATATATACTACAGCCAGCGATACATACGCGGTAACGGCACTAACGTCGTTTGCAAGGACGATCCTGGACGACGCTGACGCAGCTGCTGTGCGGGCGACGATAGGGCCTACGGGCTTTACGAACAGGGGTGATCCTTCGTCTGATGACTTTAACGTGGGGGATCTTTCGACGGGCGGAGTCTATACTGATCTCGACCTTAGCTCTATCGTTACCGATTCTAACGCCAAGGCAGTGGTCCTGAGATTAAACGTTTCCGACGATGCCGTACAGTCTTTCATACGGTTCAGGAGGAATGGGAACAGCAATGACCTTGCAACGTCGGGGGTCAATACACAAGTGTCAGGAGTGACCATCACCTCGACAATAGTAGTGCCTTGTGATACGAACCAGGTTGTGGAATATCTGACAACTAACACGACATTTACGTCGATAGATATAACGGTTATAGGGTGGTTTAACTAATATTTCATTTGAAAGGTAATGGCATGAAAAAGAATATAATTATAGTGATCGTGGTGGCAGTTTTAGCGTGTTCGGCGGTGCTGGCGGCAAGTAACAGGGAGAAGCTGTACGCGGCCTTTGGGCCTAAGCTGCTCGAAGCCATAGTAATGGTGATAAAAGACGAGATAAACATGCTCAGGGTCCAGCACGGCCTGCCTGAGAGGACTAATCAGCAGCTCATGAACGCTATTGATACCAAACTGGCAGATGTGAACGACTACGACTGGATGAAAGTGCATTAGAGCGTTGATGGTCAACGCTGGAACTTGATAGACGAAATAATGAAAGGGAGCATCATGGCTAAAAGGGATGGTTTGCAGACTGGTAAAGAGGTGATGAAACTTGTGGTTCTGACAGCGGCTGCCGTGGCTACTATTACGACGGCTCTGACGTTCTTTGCTAAGGCAAGGACGGTGCAGGCACTGGATCAGAGGGTATGGCTCAATACCAGCCATGACCTCGTCAGGTATAAAGAATCGGACGTGCGGTGGACCGAGCAGAGGATAGTATTTGCGCGACGTGATAAAATTGCTACTCTGGCAGAGACCGAGATAATCACTAAGGTCAAGCAGGAGCTGGCGGATGTTAAAAAAGAACATAGGGGCAGGGTGAAGGTTTTCGAGGATCAATATAAACAGAAATATTAAGGAGTAATATTATGCCAGTTCACACGCCAGCAGAAAGAAAAAAGAACAGGTCGCGTCGCAAAAAAGCCAAAGCCGTTAGAAAGAGTGGCAGGGGACGAAAATAGTTACCTAGAAAGTAGCCTATTTGACCCGTGTTAAGATACGAAAAATAAGGTTTTGAAAAAAACTTTGACTTTTTTCAAAAAAAGCTGTTGACAAGTTGCAGGCAATGCCGAAGATGATGGCATGGTCGAATTATACAACAGTCAAATACAAAAAAACAAAAGGCAGGGATTGTCTTTTATGAATGTAGCCCCGGTGCGGAACCTGCCCTTGTGGTATATTTCGACCATACACTGGGGCTCTTTTTTTAACTAAATTCCCCATAGCCCCTAAAGGGTTGGGTGTGAGTGAAACATAACATATAATATAAGTCTTAAATAAGAAATATGGAGAATGTGCGGATTATGGGAGGTTTGGGATAGGCCAAATGGCTTAAAAGTGGTTACTAAATGGATTGAAAGCGTATAGGAAAAACGAAATTTAGGGTTCTGAAAAGGTTAAGAAAGTGGGGCGTTATGGATAAGTCGAAAGGATCAACAGAGACAAGGATGAGTGCATGGGGCACGTCTATCGGTATGGCGTGCAAAAACTCCGCTACACAAATAATGGCACAGCCGGGTATTCACGACTACATGGCACAGCGGATGCAGGAAATGGAAGTAGGAGGTAACGAGGATCAGATGTTCAGCTACCTGGAAGGGTTCCGTGATGGTGCTTCCAAACTGCTAGCCCTGATAATGAGCGGGGATTGTCGAGTGCAAATGACCAAGCAGAAAATAAGTGATCTGGTTTCGGAAGAGGGTGGAGATTGATATGATACCGAACAAAGAGAAAATGCCGGGTAGAGTGCTGTGTTTACGGAATAGATTAAAAAAAATAGGCATCGGGGATCCGTGTCAGGTCAGGGATGATAAGCTACTGAGCATGAGGAATGTTGGGAGGGTGACCCTAAGAGTGTTCAGGTATTGGTTCCCATATACAGGCAACCACACCACTATGAGAATTGAAGGGGTTATTCAGGCTTGCGACTTCGAGGACGATACGCTTATGATCCAACTACCCAAAGGGTTCTTCTCCGGAAAACATCACGTCATACGGGCGGGTAAAGTTATTATTACTACCGAAGGGATACTACCACCGAGAAACACCGCATGCGATGAGTGCGTTTCCGGGTTGACACATGAAAGCGAAGGGTAACGTGAAAAGGTATACCCAAAAAGCTATGATCGCCAGGGTTGTTCGCGAATGCGATATGCTCTGGCGTCTGCAGATCCTTGGCCGGGCGAATGGTCATTGCGAAATCTGCGGGGCACCTGGTCCGCAGGACCTGCGCGATAGCAAATGGATCATTATCGCCGCATGTCATATCAATAGCCGTGGAATATGGTCCACTCGCTGGAATCTGCGCAATGGCCTGGCAGGGTGCAGCGACTGTCATAACGAAAAAACGATAATCGAATGGCTGCAAACAACCGATCCCGATCGATATGAATGGATAATGGAGCAGAGAAGAATACAGGTACCGGATAGGGATCTGGACCTGCAAGAAATTTTAAGAACGCTGCGGGATGCAGCTTAGTTTTTCGACAGGATAACAGGAGATTTGAAATGGAACCGACGGAAGAACAATTTTTGAAAGATGTCAAAGAACACTACATTGAAATTGCTAGGGATGAGGGAGTATATCGCCACATAGTTATGAGTTCTGGCAGTTATAATACGAAATATCATATAACTACATGGCCTGGGTATCTCTGCTTTTCTGGCGATATGGGTTGCTTTGTTTTTAGTCGTATTGAAGACATGCTCCAATTTTTCAGGCAGTTGGATAACAAATTACGAATCAATAAGCCATATTGGCACGAAAAATTAGAAAGCGTGGATCGATGTTCCGGCTCAAAGGAATATAGTGGTGATCTTTTTAGAAAAGCCATAAAAGAATATTATGAGTCGTGGTTTGAAGATGAAAATTTTGGTGATGAAAATGGTGAACTCTGGGAAGCTATAGAAGCAGATGTATTGTGCCGAAGCGGGGACGGTGAATCTGCGATGGTGGAAGCAGTAACAGCCTTTTCTTACGAAGGTTTTACGTTTGATGACTTTTTTGGAGGTCATAGTTTTCAACAATATACATACCGTTTTATTTGGTGTTTATATGCGATCGTCTACGCAATACAACTCTATGATAAATCTGCGAAATCTGTGGCTAAAAAAGATTAGTTCTTTAAAAACTGAAAAGTGAATAAGAAATGGAGGTCTTAATTGATCGTCAGTAGTGCCCTCAGTCCCGACGCCAGAAGGATTCGATGCCGGGACGAGGGGATGGGCAGTGGCGTGGTAGCCAGGCGAAGTCCGTGTAATCCGGAATAGTGCAAAGAGCGAATCGAGTTAACGAGCGTCGCATACCAATGCCTGCCCAACCTGCTGACCTTTTATTTGTCATCACCCTCCTCCGAAGTACTCCCACCCGGACGGTGGGGGTACTTTTTTGAAAACCTTTTTGACAGGATGACAGGATAGTTAAAATGCAATACATGGTAGCAATCAAGGCGAAGAGTCACGGTAAGGATAATAATTGGTTTTATTACCACGACTCCGTGCTTGCCCCAAATTCTGATTTTGATTCTATAATGACGACTAATTGTGATGAGTTGGGGTTATGTGAAAAGTGCATTGAGGTGTGTGATATGAACAGGCGTTGCCATGTAATGCGGAGGGTGGTGAGTAAAGATGGTGAGTATTATGATAAATTGTGCCCAATACTCTTTTGTGATTTAGTTAGGCCTCCATTTAAAGTAGAAGATTTGGTATGAGAAGTTTTTTAAGTGAGGATGCTTGTTCGGATGCAAGGCTTGGCCGAGCGAGTGACCGCAGGCTGTGCAGATGCACTGCGAGGATCGCGAGACGAGAGCCGTAATGCAGCAGCCGGGTAAGCAGACCACTTAAAAATGAAAAGTGAATATAAAGGTCCTGGGGAAATAATTTGATGATCCTTTCTAAGTTCCATCGTCAAATGGTCTTCCTTGTAAAAAGAGCGGCGGAAAAACGACCGACGCCAGGACGTTTTAAATGATAGCCCTGTTTCAGGATGGTAATCCGGAAATTTCAAAAAACTATATACTGGGTCACGGATGGCGGCGGAGTTAAGGGCGACCGCCGCCGACCCGAAAATGAAATACTTTTTGACAGGATAACAGGATGACTAAAAGAACACTTAAAAAAGGGCGACCTTCGGTTTTGTACGATGACCTTGTTACGGAGTGGCGGCTCGATGACGAGCAGACCGTTCCCGCCATAGAACTATGCGGTGTAACAGTGGTCAGGTGTCCAGTGGCTTATTATTCACATTTCAACTATGGCCCTGAATTAATGGCACTTCGCCAAAAACGGATTGTTGAACTAGGATGGAGTTCTAAATCGCTTGATATGCCTGCACCTCCTGAATCGGTTGGGGAGTTCTGCTTACTCAGTAAAGCCATAAAAAAAATAAAAACTGTGCTAGATTATCCCAAAATATATACCACTGTTTGTTGGCCGGGAACAGTTTTGTTCCAAAAAGAAGGGTATGGAACCAAGTGGGATTATTGTGTTCTTTATTTCAACCACTGGGCTTACGAATTTTACAATTTATTGTTTATCCTGGGTCAAAAAGATGGGCCGCCGTTTGAGAATGTACCGAACCCTAAAATAGGAACTCTTCCGCAAATATTAAAATGGGCGACGGGATTTGAGACCAGCCGCCGAAAGATGTACAAAGAAAACGGCTTTACATGGAATACGCAGAAGGTGATCAGGCCTTTTACGGATGTCAAAACAATTCGTGTTAATTAATGGTTCAAAATCCCGATGGGCATCGGGGCTTAAAAATGAAAGGAGTCTTAGTATGTTGGTAAAGGATTACAGGATCGTTAGATGGTTTTTTTGGTTATTTGTTATTCTTGTCGCTATTTGTGCCGGGGTCTTTATATATGTTTTTAGTGAGCACGCCCCATCCCTCGCAGATCACTCTGCTTCATCCGCTGAGCCTGCGAGGGATATTTTTAGCGATCTATTGGACGCTATAGAGCAGCAGGAAAGCGGTGGTGATGCGAACGCTGTTTGTGATGTTGAAGTTTGTTGTGGCGACTGCGTTGGGGCCTATCAGCTGACGAAGATATATATCGATGATTGTAATAGGATAATGCAATTATATGGTTCTCGGCAGCGAGTCACGTACGAGCATCGTTGGGATAGAGACATGTCCAGATGGATAACCAAGATTGTAACAATTTATTACACACTCCACGACGGCAAGTCGACGGGTACATGGCCCGGGATCGAAACGGCGGCGAGGACGCACAGGAACCCCAACAAAAGGAACCATCCCGATACGAAAGAATACTGGCTAAAGATCAAGGCGAGAATGGAGGCGGCTAATGGATAGCAACGGAGTTGTATGGTGTTATGTATGCGTTTGCGGGCATAGCTGGGACTCACTAGTCCAAAGGGACACCTGCTGGGAGTGCGGCGAGGTGAGTAATTCTGATCTGGATAAGGTGACGCGGGACGTAATGGCAAAACGAGCAGAATCGATGGGAACCGATCTGCCGCAAAAGCTTTTGGATGTAATTGCTGAGGGTGTGGAGAATTGAATACTGAAATGAAAATAAAGGCTTTGGCTCCGTGGTTTGGTGGTAAGCGTAAGATAGCATCTAAGATCATCGAGCAGCTTGGTGTGCATCGGGCGTATTGGGAGCCGTTCTGTGGTTCGATGGCGGTGTTGATGGTCAAGCGGCCATGTGAAATGGAAACAGTTAATGACTTGAACGGAGATCTAGTAAATCTTGCTAAAGTTATTCAAGACGGAGACAGTGCATGGCAGCTATATGACAAGCTCGCACGAACGCTATATTCCGAGCAGCTTTTCAAAGAAGCGAAAGAACGATGGACGTCTACGGAATACTCAAATGATATTATTGATGTAGATAGAGCCTACAACTGGTTTGTGGCTTCGTGGATGGGTATTAACGGGTTTGGCGGGACTAAGAGGTTTAATTATAATTTTGCTATGCGGTGGAAAGTTGGTGGTGGGCAGGGGACAACTCGCTGGCAGAGCGTTGTCGGTTCTTTGCCGGCCTGGCATAAAAGATTACGGAATGTTGTTATCGTGCAGAGGGACGCTTTCGAGCTGCTCGAAAAAATTAACGACGATAGCGATACTGCTATCTATTGTGATCCGCCGTATTTTGAGAAGAGTAGTAAATACGTCCACGATTTTTCAGACGACGACCATATAAAATTATCGGAGTCGCTGGCCAGGTTCAAGAGGGCAAGGGTAGCTGTGACCTATTATGATCATCCGAAACTGGCCGGACTTTACGCCGGCTGGCGTCGGATCCGTTTGGCGAAAGGTAATACGTCGCTAAGCAACGCAACTAACGGTAAAAAGGAAGTCGTTAAAAAACAGCAAACGGAGATCCTCTTAGTAAATTCACAGGAATATTTAAGCTTATTTGAAAAATCTGTGAAATCTGTGGTTAAAAATCTGTGTTAATCTGTGGATAAAAAATGAGTGTAACTGAGACCAGTATCGAGGTTCTTGATAAGGTTCGGGGTAGTTTGAATCGGGACCAGCGGATCGTTTTGGCTATGATCGAGGAACTCGGCCCTTGCCATAATAACAGGATATTGGAGGCCCTCCAGCAGGCCGACAGGGCTAAGAAACGAGTCGATAGGCGATCGGTCGGGTGGGTTAGTAATAACGCATGGCCGAGGGTGTATGACCTTCTGCTGGTAGGTGTGGTTATTGATATGGGCAAGTACAAAGGCGTCTGGGACGGTCGCAACGTTAGCTTCAACTTTCGCAGGATCGCCGGCGACGCCAGGGCGGTTCCGCCTGGCTGGGTGAAGGCTAAGGTGAAGCGGAAAATATCGCCGAATCGAGTTAAAGCTTGGCTGTCTGCGCAAGGAAATGCAGGCAACGTGGATAAGATGGCAATGGATGCTAGTGCCGCCGGGCGAAAGCTTAGGGAGTATCGCAGGGTTAAGGGTCGTAAGTTGACCAGGAAAACTAAGCAGTTGGTATTTGAGTTTTGAGTGGGCCGGAGGCCTTTGATGGCGGTTTTTAAATGTTTAAAGTGCGGTGAACCGAAGGACGTCGAAAGCGGCTTCTTTAAGGGTCCTACTAAGCGTGGGCATGATACTGCGTGCAAGGCATGTCGGCGGATCAGTGCCAATAAAAGGTACCATTTATTAGCTGCTCGCAAGAGGGAGATAGCCGCTTCGAAGCCCAAGCCGGATGCCGTAACGCTGAAAGCGGCTGGGAAAGGTCCTGGTAATAATCAGGGCCGATACGTGCCTACTTTGGAGCAGATCGAGCAGGAAAAGCAGCTGATCAAGGCGGAGAATTTGTTGGCTATGCGGTATAGCTTGCCTGCGTATCAGGATAAGGCCGAAACGGGCTGTAAGAGGATAAAGCCGTACAGGAGGGCGAACGATCACCTCGGACGAAATTATTAAAACTGACAGGGAGAAAAACTATGATGATGACCGGTTATGAGGTAGTTGAATGGCGGCTTCGCTATGAAGTGAATAGTCGCGGGACCGCGGCGGAGAATGGCGATAAGTTACGCAAGGCACCACTGACATATTACAGGTCAAAAGTTACCGGTACATGCCAGGGTTTGGGGTATCGAAAGCTGTTGAGGATCGCAAATTCAAAGGCACTTGAGATATTTGGTATATTTCACAAACTACTGGAAATTGCCGCCGGTCAGCAAAGAGAGGGTCGCGGGGTTATAAAACAGAGCGTTCCGGAGTTGGCGATGATAATCGGTGTTGACGAGTCAAATATTGAAAAGGCTCTAAGTGTGTTATCTGATAAGGACTTAGGGTGGCTGGTAAAACTGCCCGAAAGAACGGGAAAATCTGGAGATTCAGGGAGTTTACAGGAGTTTACGGAAACTCCCGAAAAGTCGGCATCCTTCTTGAACGGAGACGTAACGGAGACGGAAACAGATACAGATACAGATACAGATACAGAAACGAAGACGGAAAAGGGTGATAGCGATTTGAAACTCCCGCAAGATTATCAGGATCAGTCAGTGGAGGAGGCTATTTATTTCGATTTTGCAAAGGAATATTTTACGCCTTCGACTCGGGTCGTCGGGTTGATGTGGTATGAGGTTGTAAGGCCACTGCTGGTCAGGGGTAGTAAGGCCGATATCACCTGCCTGACGGATATCCAGAGCTGGTTGGCGGGGATGGTGGATAAAGGGAACTTTGCGATCAAAGTATACGATGAGGTTTGGCAATGGGCAAAAGACGCCCAGAACGCCGAACGCCCGCTGGCAGTTGTCCAGGCCAGGCTGAAAAAAGAGATGGGATATGAATGTAAAAGTAAACGAATTATGACAGGATAACAAGATGGTTCATATAGATTTATTTTCAGGAATTGGTGGGTTTGCTTTGGCAGCCAAAAGAGTGTGGGGGGAGGAGTATCACCCGGTAGTATTTTGGGAGATTAACTCCTTTTGTGATAGGGTTTTAAAAAAACACTGGCCAAAAATTGAAGTTGTGAGGAATATCAAGTGGCTGAAACAATGGTTGTTACTGGCGGATTTCCATGCCAAGACGTGTCGATTGGAGACCCGAAAAGGGTCGGAATCGGAGGTTGCCGCAGCGGTCTTTGGAAAGAGATGTGTGAAATTATTGGCGACGTTCGACCCCATTATGCAATCGTGGAAAACGTCCCGGGCTTGCGAAAATGGTTGGGTGTTATTCTCGGAGACTTGGCCCAGATCGGGTATGATGCACAATGGCACAGCATACCAGCTTCAAGCCTTGGTGCCCCACACAGAAGGGATAGGTTGTGGATTATTGCCTACCCCAAGGGCAAGTCAGGACTTCAAGCCAATTCGCTGTATGGCGCCATCGGAAAAGAACTGCGGGCATGGAGTGCAGCTGGTAGCGTGGATTGGGACGAGATTTCCGCGTCTAATTGGGTCATACCTGACAGGTGGATTACTTGGAGCGATGATGGGGTATCCCGAAAATTGGCATGTATTGCCTATGGAAATGCCATTGTTCCCCAAGTTGCGGAATTGATATTTAAAGCAATAAAAATTAGTGAAAATTCGTGTTAATTCGTGATTGAATGGAGGTTAATGTATGCTTGAAGTAATTGGGATGGTTTCGACGGTGATCGCGGTGGCGGGTGTGATTTTGAATAATCGTAAGGTCAGGTGGTGCTTCTGTTTGTGGATCGTGAGTAATTTTTTGAGTATGTGCATTCATCTTTTTGCGGGGGCCAGGGGCAATAACGAGATGTGGGCCTTTGCTGTTCGTGATGTGATATTTCTGGTTTTAGCGATCGAAGGGTGGAAGAAATGGCGATGAGCGGTTGGATATACGAAAAAAGCGTAGATAATTCGGCCAGGTTTATACTTGGCGAGCGAGGCGAAAAGCCTCTTGTCTGTATTGGGGTGAATCCGAGTACGGCAGAACCTGAAAATCTCGACAACACCTTGCGATGCGTAAAGGCATGGTCTAAACGGCTGGGGTTCGATGGGTGGATCATGTTGAACCTGTACCCGCAGCGGGCTACGGATCCGGATGGCTTGCATAACAAAAACAATTTATATATGGATGCCTTGAACGGATTAGTGATTAGGAAGTTTACTCTAAGCCATAAAAGCCTTACAGTTTGGGCGGCATGGGGAACGCTAATTGAAAAACGTGAATATTTAAGAGGCTGCTTGTTTGGAATTGTTGCATCTTTTAATCTGCATACAAAGCCGAATTGGATTACGATAGGCAAACGAAGCATAGCAGGGCATCCGCATCATCCGCTTTATCTGTCAGTTAAATCAGAAGTAAAAGAATTTGATGTTTGTGAGTATTTAGAAAAACTGAAAGGCAGGTGAAAAGTGGGCGAAGGGTATAAAAACGGTGGTCTTAAAAATAAATATATCATTAAAAAAACAAACGGCCAGCCCGTGTCTCCTGAGGCACAATATTTTGTGTTAAGACTAGACAAGGATCCTCATGCAGTTAAGGCGGCGTTGGCGTATGCGGATAGCGTTGAGATTGATAATCCAGCGTTAGCTTTTCAATTGAGGGGACTTGCCATGCAATGTAAGAACCTCCAGATAATAAAAAATGAGATCATGAATGATAAGAAGAATGGAGGGTGATGATGAGGCGTAAAAAGAAGCGGAAGCCTAAGACTCAGCTTGAGCCGGGCGATTATCTGGACGCGGAGCAGGTTCGGTTCATTTTGCAGATATTGAAAGCTCAGGCTGAGGACGGCAGGTTCCGAACGGCTGTTAGGCTATTCATTTTCCAGTTACTGCTCAATACCGGCCTTCGAAGAGGCGAGGCGGCTGGATTGCAGTTGCGGGATCTACCTGGCCATCACGGCAAGAGCCAGGTGGTTGTACGTTGGGAAATGGCTAAGGGCGGGCGGAACAGGGGGATTATCGTTAGTGACGATTTTAAAAGGCTGCTCGCAGCTTACGTCCAGCGATTTTGCAAGGGGTGCCGGGCTAAGTCGCCGTTGTTGCGCAACGAATATGGTAACCAGATGACTGCCCAGAATATATACTGCCGGATGAGAACGATCGGTCGGCATACGGGTATTAAGGGTCTGCATCCGCACATGTTGAGGCATACGTATTTATCGCTTTTGTACGGTGTGGAGAAGGACCAGGTGTTCGTTCAGCGGCAGGGTGGACATGTGAAGATGGATACTACCAATATCTACGTTCATATAGGGGATATTGGTCGGAAAAGGCAGGTTGAGAGGCTTAGTCACCTTGCAACGTAATTATAATATATGTAAAAGAATATGTTTGACGTAAGTATAGTAAAAATAAGACCATTACGAGGGTCCCAAAGTGATGTGATAAATTTGAGTGCTTTCCACGCTGATTTTGGGCATATGGAAGGCAAGAAAAGAGAGGTAGATTATGGCAGATAAGTCAGGGATTGCGTGGACGGATGCTACTTGGAATCCGATCATTGGATGCAGTAAAGTATCGCCCGGGTGTTTGAATTGTTACGCCGAGCGGATGGCGGCGAGGTTGGCTAAAATGGAAATTGCTAAAATGGTAAAAGATGGACTGGACGCCGTTGAGATGTTGAAGAAAAAGGGGTATGCCTCAGTTATAAACCAATATGGGGAATGGATAGGGAATTGCTGTCATGCTGGCGATAGTGCCATTGTTCTGAAAGAATCCGCTCTCGAAATACCATTGCACTGGCGAAATCCTCGCAGGATATTTGTTAATTCGATGTCCGACACGTTTCATGAGAAGGTGCCGTTTGAGTTTATTGATAGGATGTTTGCGGTTATGGCATTGTGTCCGCAGCATACGTTTCAGGTGTTGACGAAAAGGCCTGAACAGATGTTGAGGTATCGAACTGACCAACTTAGAAAAACTATGTGGCATTCAGTAGTATGCCGAACTGTTGAGCTTTTTGAAAAGAGGATGCCGGCATTAGAAAAAATAGTCAAGGGAGTTCTCCCTAACGTACACCTCGGCACAACCTGCGAGAATCAGGACACGGTAAATCCAAGGACTCCGCATCTCCTGCAAACACCTGCCGCTGTCAGGTTTGTATCGGCGGAGCCTTTGCTGGGGGATATTGATTTTTTTGAATTTACTGAAAAGACGTGGATATGTAATGGCTGTGGTGAGAGTTATTCCCATGATGACGATGTAACCTGCAATCATTGTGGTTACGCGGAAAGGCACTTGGAATATCGTAGCAAGCTCGACCAGGTCATTATCGGGGCTGAATCTATTGGCGGGCATCCGGGTAGGGAGTGTAAGATCGAATGGGTTCGTAATATTGTTCGTCAATGCAAGGCTGCTGGTGTGGCTGTGTTTGTTAAGCAGATTCATATGTGGAAAATTGGTGAGACCGGGGTATTCGAGACAGAACAGGAGGCTCTGGATAAGTGGAGTAGTTCTCACCTTAAAGCTCTGCGGCTAAAACCTAAGCGTGTCCTGCTCAAATACCCCAGAGACAAGGAACTGTTTCCGGTGGATCTGCGGGTTTGGGAATATCCAACAAGTAAATAAAACTTACAAGTTGAAAGTGAGGTAGCGTAGTGAGCGAGAAATGTAAACTTTGTGACACCGGTAAATTATCTACGATAGGCGAGAGAGTAATAGGCGCGTGTTGTTCATGTGCGAAAAAAGCTTTAATGGAGCAAGCTAAGCTTAGAACTGAACGTGAAAACTGTTTTGTGATGTTAAATAATGCCGACCTTGACATAACCGGAGGTTGTAGTTTGGCCACGCAGATTGAAAAGATATTATCCCAACTCCAGGCCAGAGACGCAGAGATTGAAATACAAAAATCTTATCGCACAATTGCTGAATCTAAGCGAACTCAATTTCAAACCCAAGCACTGGAATACCAAACAGGGCAAACTTTAAAAATATGTAAACTCCAAGACGAAAATAAACAGCTGAAAGAAAAGCTTCGGTGGATACCTGTAAGTGTGTTGCCGGAAGTAACGCAGAGGTTGGCGTCGCCTATGCCAAAAGAGTCTGATTTGTTTTTACTTACGGATGGGGAGACGATTATCGATGGTGCGTATATATCGACAGGTAGCTGGGTAACTCGTGGTTTACCCATTGAGTTCGTATTTAAAGCAACGCAGTACAAGGTTAGAATATTACCGGAAAGCGAGGCAGTGAAATGAATAAGCAGGGATGTTTATGTGTTGGTGAGTGTTTGGAGCGGTATGCTGCTGTTCGGCATTCTTTGGATACTTTTGACATTATTAACTGTGAGCATAAGGATTGGTTCTGGCGGATGATCGGGCATACGGCGGTTGTTTATCGTGATGCTTCTACGGGTATGCTGGTTGTTTGTGAGACCAC
>SDBT01001345.1_pt1 | contig 43085 bp, 72 predicted proteins | sample 2277101 | NCBI WGS metagenome assembly SDBT01 (sample SAMN10404973, study PRJNA504765) | marine sediment metagenome | isolation source: marine sediment core GS10_PC15, 103 cmbsf | place: Arctic Ocean: Southern Knipovich Ridge | collected 2010
ACCTTGACCCGTTCCTTATCCTTCGTATTTGAACCGATGAAACTGGATATATTTCAGCTAATTCATACGAGCTACGCCTGCTTGATATTATTTCTTTAATCTGATCAATAGATAGCTTGCGCCTCTTGTCTGATCTATGCCCACGCCGTCCACCTTCCCACCTGTGCTCACGTTTTCTATCAAGCATGTCCTGAGTATTATCCTTCTTTGTGCCTAAGAGTAAGTGTCTGGGGTTGATACACAGCGTGTTGTCGCATGAATGCCTAATCAATAACCCTTTCGGTATTTCTCCGTTATGAAACTCGTAAACGATTCGATGAATGGCGCGCGTCTTGCCATTGAAGCTGGTAGTTGGATAGTCGTGACCTTTGGGCCTCTTTGGATGTACCAAGGTCCAACAACCGGTTTCATCGTCCACGATCCATTTCAATCTTTCTATCAGGGGAATGTTTTTCACGGCAACAACCTCCGTTGTTAGCTCAAGAGTGGGAACGGCAGGGCAGTGAGTGGCCGCCTTTTCGGTAATGAGCCTATCCGTTCCCAAAACCGTATATGATCTATTTAAGATTGTCAACCCCTCCCAAATAAAGCGGCTTTTCCAGGTCAAAAAAATCGCGGACCTGCGGTGCTACGGGCGGGCAGGCCGCCGCATTATTGTAATTCGGGCACCCGTTTGTGTGGCCCGGATATGGGAGCCTGCACCATGCGCCGGTGTTTGGTGATGTTACGAGGCGTTTGACCGGGTATGTGTAGGGCCTTGGATTCATTATAAAGCCTTTTCCCATTTGCGAAGTGCGTCTATGTGATCTTCAATGGTCGGATATCGCTCGCTTGCCGAGCCCGTTCTTCTATCCCGCTGGTGAAACAGAAACTTCATATAGCCGGGACCACAACCCTCTATGCTTACCCTAATCATTTCATCGTGTGCGAAAACAACCAGGGCTGTTAGGTGGCTAAAGTCAAAAGTTGCCAACTCTCCGCGGTGGATGTATTCGATGTAATAAGGGTCTTTCCAGTTGACACGCCTCAGGGTGGCGCTTGGTAGGTGATAGATACCAGCGAAGACCCTTCCTAATAAGTTTGCAACAGCTTCGCCCAATGGGGACATTTCTTTTTTTAATGATTTCTGTATCCATCCTGATCCTGAGTGCATCATTTTCTCCTTTCATCCTTATCCAGCGCCGCCAAAAGTGCCCGCGCCCCTTTATGCTCTCGATATTTCAACGTTTCCTGAATCATATCCCTTGCAACGGCCCGCGAATCTGTGGTTGCCGTTGATAGCGCAAGCAGATAATACGGGATTTCGGGCGGCGAATCCCCGTCATATCTGTTTAAAAACTCCCATGACCTGGCAAGCGCCCGCTTATTATTTTTCGTGATTATCAGCGCCCCGATATAACTGACCGCTATATTGCTATCGTTTGGATTGATCTGATAGGCTATTTCAAGCATCTGCGGGCTTCTTTTGTGCGTTCCCCATCCATGGAAAAGGTCCGCAATGAATGCCCGGCCCCATGTGTTAATGGATAGAATCAGGATAAGAAACGCAACTGGTAGCATCCACTCTGGGGCCATGATCTGGCCAGCCGTGTTAATTTGCCCCACAATAACCCAAAACAGCACGGATGTAATCGGCATTAGCTGAGTATCAATAAACAAGCCCGCAACCATCAGGGCCAGCAGTGCGCCCGCTATGGCCGGTGGTGCGATTGATATGGACAATATGCCTATAAAAAGATACATCGACACATAATATATGCCGCCGTCAAACAGCCCCTGAATGATATCAGAGTGCATTCTACGCATCTTTACCGGCATGCTCAGGTCTCGCATAAATATCACCTTTGCCACATCCAGCCCCATGCCGAAGCCGAATTGACGCCAAGTCATCGGCCTTAATGCTGCCCGCCACATTTTAAGGCGGACTATTAGCGATGCAAACGGCCCATAAAACCCGGCCCTTCTGAAAAATGCAGCCCCGGCAACGATTCCGACTATGGAAGCAAGCGGATTAATTAAAACTAATCCGACAATAACGCCAAGCATACCGCCCCGGCATTTTGACTTTATCAGCCCCGCAATTAACAAGATTGAAACCGGCCAATATCCCATATGAACCGATATAAAAAAGCATGGTGCAAGTATCGTCCCGGCAAAATTGCTATTACCACAGAGCCAGTGCCCGCGCCCCCATGGTAGAAACGGCTTGGCGGGTGATCCATCTGAGTACACCGGTGTAAGGTTCTGTGATTTAAACAGGGCCAGCGAATGAACGCAGGCGCAAAATAGGATAACATCCCAAATATTATGCCCGGCTGATGAAATCCCGATAACAACCGCGCCGCAATACAGGATAAAGTTTTTAACCGCAACGCCCGGCAATGGCGACAAGGCCGTTGATATTGCCAGAATGAAAATGATTATGGTCGATAAAAAGGCCATGTCTGCCGATATGAAAAGCGGGTTTCCGAGTGCGTGCCATCCGATAAGCAGCGGAAACGAAACGGCGACCGCGAATGACGCTGGCATTAAATGCCGATATGATATCACCGGCAGGACAAAAAGCATTACTATTAAAAGAATGATGGTGTGAATGCTGAACATTGCAATACCCTCCTAACCTGTTTGAAATATAATTTTTCTAACTGATCAAGATCATCGATCATAAATGAAATTTGACTGGCGACTTCCAAGCGTTCCGGTGCGGACATGCTTGAATGCAGGGCTATTTTTTTCGCTTCCTGCCCGCGCTTTATTGCAGCTTCGATCTTTTGGTGGAAATTCATTCTTGCCCTTTCCGTTCAGCTTTTGAACGCTTCCTCGCAACAAGCATTTGAACCAGCGCCACGGCGTATCCGAGCGCCAGCGTGTAGCAGCCTATTTGTTCAGGTGTTGTCATTTAATTGTCGGCAACCTTTACCATGTCGAGGAAAAGGCTTGCAAACTTGCCCGCCTTGCCCATGCTGTATCGTTGATCGGTTTTGCATCCTGCAACATGGCCGATGTCAAACAGTAGTTTATCAACGAGCTCTGTTGTTGTTTTCAGGTTTTCAAACCTTTTGGCATCCGTGTTTGATTCTCCGACCGGATTAATCTCGCCCAACAACTTCTTGACTACCTCGTATGTGTCCATTGCTGCCTCCATATAAAATCAAACAAAGTCATTAAAAGATAAATCAGCAGCCCGATACCGAGTAGGCCGAAGAAAGCCCTGGTTTGTTCTTTATTCATGTTTTGGTGATTCTTTTCTGATCTGTTTAACGAAATAGTATCCAATGCAATGCTCTTCACAGCAATAGTTTATCACGCCATTAAATTGTGACGCTCCGCATGCTGGACTTCCTTTTAGCAATACGTGCTTATTGCCCGGACACCCCTCGGAATAGTCTTCAAAGTTCATAGCGGTCCAGTGGTCCTTGTCGGCTGCTATCACAACCCACTTCGCTTCAATATCTCCCACAAATGGGCACACGGTTGGCTCAATCTCGTTCCTTCCTACCAATTCACATTCCGCAAAACATCGTTCGCATTTACATTTCATCGTTTCCCCCTTTTCAATGGCCCATTCCGTTATCCCGCATCCGTCAAATTCCATTTCAATACCTCCGTTAAAAGTTATCCGGTAAAAACTGGTCTATCCACTTTGGACCGGGCAGGCTCATCAGCCAAAGTAGCACGACAAGTGCAAGCAGTGCGAATAATAGGATCTTTTTCACCGTATATCCCTCCCAAATTTCTTAAGAGTCCGTTGCGCCTGCTTTACATAGATTCTATCCATGCGCTTTCCGATCCTGGCCCCCGCTGGACCTATGAACGGATGGCCGGGCACTTTTACTGATTTCTTTAGTTTGCGGATCATCGTGATTTGACCGCCGCCACGTTTGATCCTGCCACGCCCGGATAGGTTGAATATGCCGACCGGGAGTCTATCCCCGCCGGCATCCTGTTTTGTGATTAAGAACGGACCAAAAAACCGTTCCTTTCTGGCTATATTCAGCATGGCCGTGAATCTACGTGTTGGTGATCCGCTTATTGATGGCATTCTACGCAACCCCTGCATTGTCGGACTTCGCATATTAAAGTTTTCAGAAATGCGTTTCCGTCTATTTTTTCCTATCCTCGCCGCCATACCCGGTATAGCTAAAAATTCCTTTTCCGCTGTTTCCGTGCCGCCGTGTTCAAGGGTTTCGGAATAGTCCCTGATATTGCCCGACCGGGCTTCCATCTTCATTATCGGTATGCCCCGCCGGGTCTTTTCAAACAACATTCCGCGTTTTGTCCAGGTGGATCTAATGATATGATCGCGCCTGAATCGCTTTATTGAAAACTTACGGCTTAAAAAAGCCATGTGATCAAGCGTTCCGGCTGCTGTGAGTGGTATTCCCTGCTTGCCGATTCTGTTCAGGCGGGCATTTAGCTTTTTGATCTGTTGGTCTGTGTCTGTTTTGAACATGTTTTATTTCCCTTTTAAGGAAACGCCGGGGGGTTTTTTAGCTTTTCAATTTCAAGCTCTTTTATTCTTGTTTCTAATTTCAACCCTGCGATTCTGCGCCGTATTGTTAAATGTTGTGTTTTGACAAAATCTCTCGTGTGGTAATCGTCCATCCCCTCCGCTTTAATCCGTGCCCTATTGTTATTGCATGGCCCTTTGGCCCGTATATCCTTATTCCAGGTGTTCATAATATTGAACATCTTGCAACCAGTGCGCATAAGCCCTGGGCAATCATGGCAATCGTGGTTTTCCCTGTACTCTTCGCAGGATGATTGTTTTTCGGCTTTGACCTCGCGCCATTTCGGTCTGATATGATAATATGGGCATCCCACAGGCGTTCGCCGCCCAACACCTTCGAGTTCGCACGGCGTTTTATGTCCGCACTGTTCACACTGTTCACATTTATATTTCATTTTGTCCCCTTTCGACCTTTCGGTATAGTTACCACTTATTATCCATAAAACGATCAATCCACATTGGCAGTGGTAGGTTGAGAATACAGGCGATTAGGATGTAAACGACCAAGATGCACATGATTATAACCGCGAAAAAATGGCGTATCTTTTTAAGGGCTTTCATTACTTCGTTTCTTTCAACGCCTTCTCAATCAAGCACCGGATCATGTTAGACCGTGATCGGCTTTGCTCTGCCGCCATTTTTTCTATCTTTTCGACCAGTTCATCGGGTATTCGGATCATTACCTGTTTCATGGGTTTATCTCCTGTGGATTATGCTATATGTCCGCACCCTGTTTCACATACCCCAAGCACAAGCCGAAGACCGCACTTAGTGCAAAGGTTATCTTTTAGCGGGCTCAGCGGATTATCAGGTATGCGCTTATCGAGAATTGTGTAAATATGTGAATAAACAAAATTGTATTGATCTGCTGGTAGTGCTACTTCCGCAGCATCGTCGAAACGTGAAAATATCAACATTATTTCTTCGGTAATCCTTCCAGCTAAGTTATCCGGTGTTTGCATATGACCCCCACGGTGTTCAATGTTGAGAGGAAAAGCGTGTTACATTACACGGCCACACATCATGCACTCAGTCCAAGACCCTGCGGCTCCACACCTTGGACACCGTTCCTTTTTCCTCGCCTCCGGCTGCCCATTAGATTCGCGGCGCTTGACAATTTTTGACAATTCATCAAGGGCCTCTTTTGTCTTAAGAGAATCAGCATGGTCCAGGTCTGCATTTTGAAATATATCATCAACGCACCATAGGGCGACTTTCAATGTTTTATTAGAAATTTGCACTTTCGGCCCATTAATAATGTGATCCCGGTCATCAATCCAGTTTCCTTTGGGATCTTCCTCAAAGCAAGCCATGCGATACATTGTTTCAGGGTGGTAGTGGTAACGCTTTAGTTTTGCAAGCATTTTATCCCCCAAGAATTCTAATATTTCAAGACTGTGGCCCGCCGGTTAAGGCGGGCCAGTTTTGTCTACAGGCAGAAGTTTGAAAGTTCTGAGTCATCAACCTGGGCGTGGACGTCGCCCGCTATCGTTTTAATCGAATAGCGCCAATTCCCTGCATCGTCGCCGTTATAAAATGCCCGAATGATTGAAACATACTCGCCCTGGTATTTGCAAGTTTTGTAAAAAAGTTGTTTTGAGGCCATTTTCTTTTCTCCTTGGTTTTTGTTTATGTTGTTTTTCCCTTTCATGACTACAACATAATACACTTGTAACCGCTTGTCAAGGGAATAATTGAGAAAAGATGGAGAAAGGGGTTATTTTTTAGCCCCCTTCAACCATTCCTTAACAAATTCCCACCCGCCAGGCTTACCCCAGGCATCGGCAATCGCTCGGTAATTATAGCAATATTCGCCCTCGCATTTGTCAAAATAGTCGCAGGCCTTTGAGTCGCAATGAAACTTTTTGGTCAGTTTTGAGTATCTGCATTGGTTCACGGTTCCGCCTACGTTTTATCTTTTTACATTCCTTTTTCACTCGCTGCATTACCTGTTTGTGGGTCAACTGCTTTGGCTGGCCCGGTCCTGTTGGAAAATTATTAAATTGCGGCTTCATGGCTTATTAAATTGTTTTTTATCGCATACAAATAAGCAGGGCTTGTGCTATCGCACCCGTGCCAACCCAAGCACTGTTCTGCCGCAAAGCGATGCAATACGGCTTCATTAAAGTCTTTATATGATCCAATATGATATGATTTTCTAAAAACCCTAATGCTTGATATCCACCTATTATTTGCCTTGGCCCAGTGTACGCCTTTAACGCCAGATTTATTGTGTTTGAAATTCCCGCAATTTCTACTATTGCAAACCTGCGAAACTTCTCTTAGGTTTTCTATTCGGTTATTTAATTTATTTTTATCGATGTGATCAAGCCCATCTTCTGGAAAATAACCGTGAAGATAAAGCCAAATCATCCTATGCGATAGGTATAGACGCCTGTCTACCCTAACAATCCTATAGCCCGACCAGTGCATACTACCCGCCTCATCGCCAATTTTAACTTGGCATTTTGGCGGTTTTTTCCAGAACAGGGATCCATCTTTGTAATCGAAAAGTTCGCGGACTCGCTTCTGGGTAAGTTTCTTGGAATGGTTTTTCATGATAACCTCCGTTATCGACTCAAAAGGATGGTAACGGCAGGGTAGTTGAGTAGCTACCTTTTCGGCGATCAACCTATCCGTTACCAAGTCCATAGACTATCCTTTTAAAGCTGTCAAGTTGTTTCTAAATCGCCAACTCCAATTAGCTATAACTAACTGACCCGTCCTCATCCCTGTAATAACTTTCACCGTGTTCCCCATCACCACATGGGCCTACCGCTAAGTTAAGCGGCCGCTGATTCAGATCAACCCTGCGCCCCTGCCGGTTCATTCCCATCAAAACGCGATAATTAAACTTTTTCCCCAGGGCTTGGCGTACCGTGATCATGGGTGGATCAAAGCGGATTATCTCGTTTTGCTTAGTCACCACATATTCCATAACACGGATCTCGCCCTTTGCAAACATGATGCCGAACCCGGTCGGCTCCCATAGCCCGCTTGACCGTTTCTGTGCCCCGCCGCTTTCAGTTTCGACCAAGCCCCACAGTTTTAGTTGGTTAAAGTTGCGGTCACTGGCCTTTGCCGTGAAAACGTCCAGGTGAATCGGCTGGCCATCGTACATTTTAACCAGTTTGCAAAGCGATGCGACTGCAGTTGATATTATTCGCTTTTTCCAGGCGTATTCCGGGTGGCCGCAGTGCTTGCATTTTCCTATTTTTAGTTTTGTTGCCATTTTAAACCTCCAATATAACGAGTTTCCGGGTAAGCGTACCATCCTCACAGTAGGTGTCCCCGCCACACCACGGGCATTTACCAATTGCCTGAAAATAGCTTATTCCGAAATCATCCGGTTCAAATACATCTGAGAATGTGCAATCAGGTTTTTCGCATATAGCTTTTTGCATCACACTACGCCTTTCCTTGATATTTCAATCGTCATCGTCTACTTTACCCCTGACCGTAAATGGCACCCCCATTGTAATTGCTCCAATGATAAGCGCTATAAGTTTTAGGATTCCTATGGTTAGGTTTTTTATGCTCCAAAATGGCCGGGAAAAGTCAACCTCTATGTTTACGCGCATGTCTCTCATCAAATCCCCTTCCCATGATCATGCAGCGGTGCAAAGCTGTTATGGCATCGACATATATCGCCCTGGTTGCTTTCGCTCAATCGACCACCGCAGATCCGGTCTTTAAGTTTAAAGTTACAATATCGTTTCCCTTTTGTCAAAACTGGCTTGGCTCTGCTTTTGCGGATGCGTGTCCGGTCGCCCTTCCGCTTACGTTCAAGTCTGCAATCCGGGCAGTAGGTGCTGCGGTCTGTTATTTCGTTTGGGCATGTTCGGCAGGTTTTCATGTTGCCCCCAGGTTAGATGCGAATGTTCTCCAGGTTGAGAAATCTACCGAACCAACTCGTGTTAGCCTTAAGTGTTTATCGTTATGAAATGCAACGCTCACGCCCGTTACCGACAGGCATTCAACCATTTTTCTGTGGCTAATCACCATCAATACTTTTTGCGGGTTGTCATCGCTGGCCCATTCGTTTATGACGATATCTCCGAATTTCATCCGATCCCCCCAATAAGTTCCTTGACCTTTTTCGGTGCCCCAATCTCAAGCGTTTCGGTTTCACGGTGCGCCTGGTACGCTTCGACAAACTCCTTTTTCCACCATACGATTTCAGATTCTTTTACGTTACACGCCCATGGCAGGTAGGGCCACCGATATAACATTAGGTGCTCAGTGATGGGATCGTTTATAAGCGGCAGCCTACTTGCCCCGTACTGGTTTAGGTGGCTGATAAGGTTGTCTGCCTGGACTATCGCCCTGCTTTCAATACCTACTTTTCCTGCAATAGCTTTGACAAATTCCGCATAGGTCGGCATACCCTTATATTTCCGTTCCCTCACTATTTTCCTGGCGCCGATCTGTATCTGTTCAAGGCTGTATCCGTCCTCGGTCAACATATCATACCAAAGATCGATAAACTGTTTGGTAAGGTCTGCCCCGAAATTTTCAGCAAGACCGATCATTATATTTCCGAATTTAGTTTCGTCCATCAACAAACTCCTGACACGCCATAGCGTTCTGTAAAGTCCGGCGTTCTGCATCATTCAGCTTTCGGCATCCGGTTTCATTTAAGTAGCTTTCAAAGTGGTTTGCGGTGAATAGGGTTTCAGGTCTGAGGTAATCCACCATTTCAGGATTCTTCAACCACTTGTCTGTTTTGTTGGCAATGACTATGTAAAACTGTTCGAGCGTGTATCCGTCTTTTAATCTGGCCTTGATTAGTTTTTGGGTTCCTTTGGCTGTCGGGCTGAATGCCTTGCCGGTTTTTTCGTTCAGGAATTTGATTGCGTCCTGACAGTGTTCTTTTAAACTCTGATCTATGACTTCTGACCTCTGACCTCTGATATATGAAGCCCCACTTTTTGACGTTACCCTACCCTTCTCCGCACCCTTAAGGGTCTGGATGTCCTTTTCGGTCAACCTGAACCATTCACCGATCACGTTCTTTGCCGAAAATTGCTTATGATATTTCTTTTCGTGATACCCCATATTGTCGGCTTTTATGAAATGTACAAGTTCCATTTCGCACTTATTTTTTTGCCTCAACTTTCGCATTCTGTTTTCTATATTCTTAGCGATTCCAATCTTATACAGGCCGTCAGATTCCCGCTTGATAAAATAAACATAGCCCGGCTGGTCGTAAAACTCTTTAAATTTTGGGCTGCCGCCCTGACTCCCATACACCTTTGCAGCCTCTCTTTTTTTATGATCTTCAACCATACGATTGCAGTACAGGCAACCGTCTTCATCCTGCTTCAAAGCGCCGCAATAAAGCAACTCTGTGAGCGCCTTCTTGAACGTTCTATGATGCGTCCTTAACAGTTTTATGATCGTTTTATGATCGGGTATTGATCCGTTTATGATCAAGTAACCATACTTTTTAGATTGGTGCATGAGGCACATAAGGTCAATTAGTGTGCCTTTTGACGCCGGACTACAGGTTTGCAACTTGAGATCATTTAGCCAATCAGCAGGGTAGAATTGTAAGAAGGGTAATTTAGACATTTAAATCCTTATAATACAGCCAGAATGCCGGTCGTTTGTCTTTAGGCATTTACAGCCGTCCAATCTTTGGAAATGTGTCTTTTATTTTAGACATATCGCCCTTGTATGCAACGATTATTTTCTGCTCACGTTTTGGAAATTTGCGATAATCAAGCGTCCTTTTTGCGTGTGCCAACCGGGTGAATTCACATTCAAGATACACAATCTTATTATAAAGGTGCAACCCCTGGCCTTTAAAAAACAATTCGTGTTCGGCCTCACACCCGTAATATGCTCCGGTTTTGTCCCTGCTATCACCGGTCATAACTACAAAAAACCGATTATCTTTTAGTTTGTCAATCGCTATTTTGTAACCGTCAAAAAGCGTGTCCCTGAATTCATCATATGTTGCAATGCTGTTCAATTCGCCGTCTGGAATAACCCCCTCGTAATCAATGTACTTTTCGACCTTGTAATATGGCGGGCAGGAAAAACCCAGGTCGAACATTCCATCGGGTTCATATGTTGAGCTATCGCTCTTTATCCATTTTGCGCTGTCAAGGTCTTGGCAGATTGCGTTGTTTGCGTCGCACTGATTCTGCCGTATTTCGCTTGCAATATACTCATAACCATAACTGCCAGTAACAAACCCAAATTGAACGCCGCCGCCAAACGGATTATAAACACGCTTTCCGTCTGTTGGCATAAAGAAACGCAGTATGACCTCACAGGCCAAAGGATCAAGTACCGATGCGTTGCCGTTAAACGACTTGCCCTTTTTTACCTTAACCTTTCCGTTTTCAATGACCCTCTCAGTGAGAACAACATTCGAATAGCCGTTTGACCCCTGCCAACAGCCGTCGCGTGATGCAAATTTTGGATTAGGTATGCCGTGCTTTTCGCCCGCGGACTCGATTTTTGCGTTCCATTCCTTTTTCATTTTCAGCCAATCTGACCGGGTTGTAGTCCATGCGTTTGTCATGGTTGCGTGTGCAAGGCGTTTCATCCGTACTTGGTCAAGCGTTCCATAAACCATGTATGCAAACCCACTCAACTTTAGATAAGTTTCAAACCCTATTGCCTCAAACACTTTTGGGTTTTCAAGTTTATGCTTAAGGCTTACTGTCATAATCATTGGATAACCGTACGTGTTCTGGTCAATAATCTGCTCGACCATCTTGCTATAGATTTCCTTGTTTTCCATGCCCAGGCTCATAGCGGATTGCAATAGGCAAAATTCGCCCGCATCGTGATTTACCTGAAAGGTGAAAAATCCGCTAAATTGTCCGTTGATTTTCAAAATAATAGCCGAATGAATCTGCATATTTTTCCGGGCCGCCCGGTATGCAACCTTGTCTTCTATTGCAAGTTTCGCAACAGGTTCCTCATAGCCCGAACCGATCACGCTTTTTACATATTCAAACTCAATTTTGTTTTCAAATAATTCCAACTGGTCCGGGTTTATATCTTCTGGTTTGCACTCAAACATCTTTTTTTGTCCCTTGGTCATTTTGTATCCCCCTATCCATAGTTTTTTAAAATCTGCTCCGCACTGATCGGGACACGTTTTGCATGGCCCCATGTATGCACTTTGCCTTGAAACGCTAACAGTTGAACCACCGCCAATGTCTTTATGCCGCTCAGCTATAATCTCACCCGATATGACCCTTTGGTCTGTGGCTGGGATTCTTAACGGGTTGTCAATAATCGGTGAATTGTCAAAAATCATGTCCTGTTTTTTTCTTAATTCGCGACCCTTGCTTGTTTCACCGAATTTTGCAGAAACTATCCTCAACACCGAATTTATACCAGACTTTTTTAGGCGTTTAAATATGCCAAGCCTGTATTTAATTTCTGTCTTTTTATCCAACGGGCTGATTGATGTATTGACCACGGCGTCACATTTTTTCAATGCCGATATGTGAATATCTGACATATTTATCCAGTGCTTTGTAACGATAACAGGCGTTTTAATCCTGCCAAGCCACCCGCAAATATTAACGGTATTATCCCAATCATGTGAAGGGTCACCCATTGTCCCAATTCTAAACCAGGGCGCACTATGTTTTTTTACAATGCTTTCAATTCGGCACATATCGCCGTCAATCGCTTTTCTGCTTATGCTTTTTGTAAAGTCGTAACCATACAGTTTTGATATTTTGCAGGCGTAACATAAGCCATAGCATCCGCCGTCTGGATATTTGCCCATTCCATGCTCGCAACCCTTGACGGTATCAATATCTAAAACACCCTTACGGTTTACAGAAGCTGATAGGGTGGGCCGATAATTCAAATCCCACCCCCAAAAATCAATCCAAGTTTCTCGCTCAGTTCCGCACAAAGAACCGGCTGGCCATTTGCCAGCATGCGCTCAGTTTCCCAATTAATGCCGTATGAATCATACCAGGCGCATGGTACCGGGTCGTCTATGAAGTCAACCGCCAGCCCGATATCAGCCCAATCCATAAACGACTGATCTTGTTTTAGCCAGAACTCCCGGTCAAGTGAATTGTCCATAAAAAGCGATACGCCATGACTGTGGGCTATCGGAGAAAATACGGTATGCCCACGTTTCATCAGGATGCCCGCCGCGAGACAGGCCATTTCAGCCCGCCATTTTCTTATGAAATCGTCCAGGTGGCTATATGGTGTCATTAGGTAGATTTTCAATTTATCCCCCATTAATAAAAATGAACACTTTGCCAAAAATAACTACAGCGGCACAGCCGATCATGGTTCTGTAGAACGCCCCCCATGTTTCATCAATGCTGTGTTTTCGCCAATGAAGAATAAAGAGTTGAATGGCTGATATAGACCAGAATATTACACTGATAACGAATAAAGTTAGAAAAAGATATTTCATTTTAATCCCCCCTTTTCGGTGGCCCCGTTTCCAGGGCCACCGTTGCGGACTTCGGTGATTTCTAATTTACCGGAAGCTCAAACCGGCCCCGCCCTGTGATCACCGCTTGGTACACTCCGATTAATGACGGACTATGCGACCGCCAAAGGCCCGCGCCTCGGTTGGAGTGACGGGTAGATGTGTTCTATTTGATCGGCTTTACGGCCGCGCCCTTGTTGCCATCCCGGATGTAAACAGAATCGAACGGCGGCACCGGCATTACGCGCTTTTTTCCGGCAACCTTGATACGTGAAATATCAAACCATCGACCGTTGACATCCTTGCCGTCTTTGTCGGTTGTCGGCTTTACTACGACCTGAATGCAGCCGTAGAGGTCGAAAGACAGGGATTCAATCACGCCCTTAAACCCGGTCACTTTGTCAGTCGCTGTCATTCCCAAAAGTTCTAAATGTTTTTCGATAATCATGGTTTCCCCTTTCCTGGTTTTGGTGATCCTGGCGGGAGTCGAACCCGCGCCCTGAGGTTGAAAGCCTCATAGCCCTTGCCCTTTAGGCCTACAGGATCGTTTTTTATCATTAGCTGTCAACAGCTTCTTCAATGGCATTCACCAGGTCAACGCATTCGCTGATCGTGGTCGGTTCTTTGTCCCCTGCCTGCTTTAAATATTCAGCCGGGAAACGTTCCCTTAATTCCATCAGGGCCTTGTATTCGTCGGAATCTATAAACCCCGGCCCCGGATCATCATCCCCGGCCCGTTGAAGCGGCCACATATCGTTTGGAAACTGTTTCGCCCACTTCTTTTTGGCAACGCCCTGTAGCATGGTGCCCGCCTGTGCAAATTCAGCCGTGTTGTCTAAAACAAACTGCTTGAATCCTGATTTCAGGCGGTACCAGGTGTTCATAAAAACGGTATCTTTTTCGCTCATGCCGCCAGATTCGGTCTGCTTTTTCTGTTCGGTGGCATCTTGATCCGGATACCGGCTATTTCCGGGCGCTGTTTTCTTTTCGTTGTCGGGCTTCTCCTTTTCCGGATCGGCTGGCTTGCCCTGTTTTGCTTTCCAGATGTCGAATGCGCCTGAAAATTCGGCAGGTTCCTTTAGGGCCTCGGCCATAGCTTTATCTTCTGAAATTCCATTCGTGTCCGCTACGTGCGTGACCCATTTTCCCATCATTGCATCATCTGGTCCGGTGTCAAACTCTTCGCGGAATGCGTCGAGCGTTTCATCGGGGTCAAGTTCAATCTCAATCGGTGGATCATCAGGCAGGAAAAAACCGGACTGCGATCCGTCAAGGGCCAGGTTTTCGGCATGTGCCGCTTGCATCAGGCGATTATCCTCAACCGAAAGCGGGGCAAGTTTCATATGCCGCCTGATAATCGTCTTTTTGCTCATTTCTGCCTTGTCGGTCAGCCAGGGTCCGAAGATCACGCCCTGTTTGTTTTTGCTTTTTGTCCGGTTCATAATGATATCGATGTCTGACAGGGGCATGTAATCAAAGGTAGGATCGCCGGATTTGTATTTAAAAACCGTCCAGGCCCCCCGGTGTTCGCCCCGGTCCCCATCTGCCGGTACGTGGTCGCATTTCTCATTTAAGCCCCACTGAATGTCAAACTGGTCATTCATGTAGACCATTTGGGCCGATAGGCTGTTCAGTTCGCCCGACCGCTTCGCAAGGGTCACATATCCCCGGTATCCCGGCATGAAGACTGACTCAAAGCACCCCAGGTTTTTATTCCAGAACGGCACAAAATAAGCCTGTCCGAGAAACGGTTCGGGAGACAGCCCCAAAGACGCGCACCCCATCAGGCAATTAAGGAGTGATTCCTGTGAGCATTGCAGCAGTTTCGGAGCCTGCCTGATAACCGTCAATGACACCCTGACCAATTGTTCGACCTTGATCATTTGCGGTACTGCCCGTTGTAGCTGCCCCTGGATTTGGGCACCCTCGAAAAGCTCTCTGACCGATTTGAAATTCGTTGTCACGAGTTCGTTTTTCATGGTTTCTCCTTCAATAAATGTTTTTCGGTATCCCTCATCCCCCTGGCTTCGTCAATTAGTTCCTCAACAGCCTCTTTCAGCGACCCCGGCTCTTTCAGCGTAGGCATGGAAGCCCGGCATTCAGGATCGTATCCGTTGTGCATGGCTTTGACTGAGTTGATTTCTGATTGCAGTTCCTCGCACCGTATTTTGAGACCATCGATCATTACGTCGCGGGTTTCTATGAGCATGTTGAGTCGATATTCCTTACTGTTGTAATCCATCCTTCACCCCTCCGCCCGGTCGGGCTTGCGTTGCCATATATTACTTATAACCCCATGTACCGGGCATCCAGCACTTGACTGAAAAAAAGGCTCAGTGTTGCAATTGCAATTTTTGCCGCATGTTTCAAGGCTCTCTTTTTTGGTGTATGATCCGCACCCGTCAGTTTTCATAATTACATGATCAGATACACATCGTCCCCTGCGGTCTATGCACCCCGCACAATAAAAACATCCAAGATTTTCACAACGTATTTCCGGCATATATCACCCCCGCCTGTTAAAAGCTAAAGGAAAACCCGACCCCCATACTTGCATTGCGAGCAACAACTAACCCCTTGAGAATTGCAAACGGATACAGAATCGCGCTCCGCCGATCCTCGTATTTGTCAGCCATCCACCAAATTAATATGTTCGCGCCGACCATCAGCGGCAGATATGCCTCTTTTGTCATCAACGGATTGCCCTCTTTGAATTCTTCCGGGTGGTTGTAAATGTAGGTCGTTTGGGCAATGTCCGCGACGTTCAAAACGGTCAAAATGGTGAAAACGGTTTTGTGTTCGGGGGACCAATCTGCGGCCCTCGCAACCGGTGAAATCAGGATCAACAGGCCAGCGATAAACAGGATTGTTTTGATTGTTTTCATTGTCCCCTCACCTTTTTAATGTGATCGTCCAGTATCTTAATGATTTTTAAGGCTGGCTTGTTTGGAACAAAGTAAAATTTACAATGTGGGCGCGGTCCTTTTCCCACGTAGGTCATAAACTGCCCTATGATCATACCCTTTTCACCTTCTATTTCTGCAGCCTTAGCCATTTCAAATGATTCTTTCAAAATTTCAAGCTGGCTGTCTGCCAATTCGAATATCGGCATCATGCCCCCCTGACCGAGACTATCGGTTTCTCGTAAATCCTGACCCCGGCCACCTTGCGAATACCGGCATCAACCATCGGTTTGAAAACCTTATTTAAAACAGGGTGGTTCTTTTCGTCCGGTGCCATTTTCTCAGCGGCTTTTCCGATGGCTTCAAGGTGTTCTCTTTTCACCTTTGACCAATCTGTGATTTCGTATGTCCACTGATAACGGGTTGAGCTTGACCCGGTTTCCGTTCTGACAGGTTCCGGTTTTTTCGGCACAACCATTGCGGGCATCGTGACCGGTTTAACTTCTTCCTTTTCGGCCTGCTTGTCGAGCTTGGCCTGCAATTTCGTTTGGGCATCCTGCGCCTTTTTTACGTCCGCCCGCCGCTTCAATTCCACTTGATATGAATAGGTGCCCTTCCGACTTTTAAGCGATTTGGTTATGATGTCAAGTGGCTTGCTGAATGATAGAACAAGCGCCTTGACGCCGGCAACCACTTTCAGCGCCGGGGCAATGTCGCTCCTTTCCGAAACGCCTTTCTTTTTCAGCTTCATGGCCTTTTGAATTGTGGCTATCTGGGCCAGCATTTCGGTCGCTTCCTTGTCGGTCGTTTCGTCCTTTATAACCAGCGCCGTTGCTTTCTTTTTCATATCCGCTATTTTCTGAGTGTACTTGCGGAAAGGCTTTTTTGCGGTTTCGAGGTCGGGGGGTTTTGCGGGGACAATTGATACGTTCCCGCCTGGATGCGGTGTGGTTTCTTTACCCCCTGCCGTCTTTAGAAAGTCAATCATTGTTCGCCTCCTTTAATTATTGATTTGAAACTCAATATCATCAATTCTATCCCGCGCATCTTCAACCGCCGAAATGAAATCAATGACAGCCTGATTTTGTATTTTCAGTTTCAATTCTTTGCTATTAACGATACGGGCGTTCATCGCTTGGCAAATATCCCACCCCAAAACATCCTTTTTCTTTTCAAGCCAAGTCCACATTTCTTTTTTAAATTCAGACCACGCCTTATCCCTGATTTTTTCTTCAATGTCGATTAGTGATCCCATAATATCCCTCCCTAATGAATATACCGATAAACATTAAGCGCCGAAAGGAAAGCCGCGAAGTCGCTCACATGTTCGTCATAAACAGTGGCGATAGCAGGGCTTCCGTTCGGGCGCAGTCTGAGGGACATAAAACCGTCCCATTCAATATCCGTGTTTTTCCTGGCCAGGTTCAAGTATCCGGCACCCTGCAGTTTCCAGGTCGGGCTTTCCGCATATGGCGTTTTGTAATCAACGATCATGTTTCTAAGGTCGATTAGTTGACAGCCGATATCAAGGTGCCCAACATATTTATAGTCATCGTCAAAAAACTCCTTTTCAACGAAATAGACCTGCTTGACAAACCTTAAAAACCAGGATTTAAAACTGATGAAATACGGTTCAACCTCGGGCGCGACTCCCATGACCGGAATACCGCTGGCAAACGTTTCACAAGCCTTGTGTGCCGCCGTTCCTTTTTTACAGGCCGCGTCTAAAACGTCCGGTGGTATCCTGTCCTTGTCGAAATATGGCCCGAGGCATTCGGTTACTGAGAATGTTTTCATTTTATCGCTTTGATTCCTTGACCATCTTTTCCAATTCGTCAAATTCGGCGTGAACGGCTTCAGTGAAAACCATGTGAAAGTCCGGCCCCCCATCGTCAATTGGGGCAACCTCTGGCAATAATTTATTCAGACCTTCCTCTAAAACCTTTGGATCAATCATGCCAAAAAAATTTCCGATATCGCTGATTTTGATTTCCGAGATATGTTCAACCCCCCACGTTTTGCAGTCTTTTTGATCCATCCTGTAAAGGATTATCCCGGCAGGCGTGTTGCAATAATTACAGGATGGGTACGCCTGAAATATATAGGTATCATCCCCCGGTCCCTCGAATTTAAACGCTGGCTGAAAGTCACCACATCCACATTGTCCCATTTCGTACCTCCCTTTAAAATTTCCGGTGCTTCAATATGATTTCATCGGCACGTGCAACCAGTTCGGGCCATGTTTTGAAATCTTGGATTATGACCGGTCCCCTGGTCATAACGGTTGACAACTCAAATATTATTTGCGGGGCTTCCCCTGGTCGGTGCGGGTGGGCAACCGCTTCCGCCCTGACAAACCAGCTTGCCCCCGTGGCATCCCTCAATCGTTCCGCTATTTCTGCCGCCTTTCCTATTATTAAATCCATCCCTCGCCCCCTTTTAATGTTTTTATCGCCCCAACCCCACTTTCGCCATTGCCTCGGTAAACGTAAAGCCCGCCGCTATGTACAGCAGCACGATGTCAACAATGTCCAATTTGTCTTTTGAAATTTCCATATCTCGCCCCTTTTCACGTTTTCTGATTTTGGTCAAATCCCTGCAAGCCTTTTTAGCCTACGCTCTCTTGTATGCAATAAAATATGATATGATTGATTTTCACAGACTACAAGATTCTGCCCATTGTTGTCGTTTCTGATTCCATTTACATGGTGGACAACTGCCGCTTTGGGTAGTTTTTTTCCAAGTGCCTTTTCTGCAATCAATCTATGTTCTAAAAAATATATGATTTTACCCTCTTTAGTTTTTATCCCTATATGGCGCGGCTTGTTGTCATTCCACTTTACTGCATAGACCCTGATGCAATTTTGACCAGATAAATATTCTACCATGCTCTTAATTTTGTTATCTGACCTTATGGCTTTCTCGTATTTCGTTGGTGATAGCATTCTCTCGCAGTAAGAATAAAATATCTGATAAATCCTTACCCGTGACAGCCCTGTTTCTCTGGCTATCTGCGTTGGGCTTTCCGCTATCATTCGTTCTGCTATTTGCCGGTTGGATTTTTTCATATTCCATTTAGATACAGAGGCGTGCCGCGCCTTAGTTTCTTTTTTCCCTGTCCCAATAATACGATCTGCATTTTGGGCATCTTCTGACATCTGTTTTCCGGGGACACCATTCATAACCGCACCTCTTGCATTTGAGTGTATTTATTTTTATCTTCATGGTGTATGTGTACCCCCTATAAGGCATCTTGTCAATATGTTTAATCTTATCTTTTGCACTCCGGCAGCAGCGCCACAAGATTCAAAAAGGAGGGCCTCTCCATCTATGGTGGGTTTGGTGCCGGAGTGCAAAGTCATATTTCACGTTTTCCAGCCCCAGCCTAATCGCCCGAAAGCCTTGACATGTGGGCAGTTGCGAGGTTTTTGGTTGTTTTTTAACTATGTACACTTTATACATTCCCCAATTTAAGATAATGCCGCAACCGATCAATCCCACCCGCCCCAAATTCGTAATCAAAAAGACAATGGCGGGCATATTCCTTGAAAATCTGGTAAACCCTGACCCGCGTCAACCCGGTTTCCTGCGCTATGCGTGTCGGGCTTTCTGTTATCATGCGCTTTGCTATTGCTCGGTTTTGTGGTGTCATTTTCCAGGGCATTTATTCCTCTGGTATGTTCCATTCTGAATAGCCGTCCGTACCAATTGTTGTCCACGATGTTTTGCCAAGGGAATACACTCTCATTACATCATTCTCATTGTCCCATCTGGCAAAATGTGCGGCAAGCCACGCCTTTGTGGTCCCGCAAAAAACCCGCACCTTATGGTCAACCTTCAAATCGGGCCGCACGACCTTTTTAGAGATGAATTTGTGGTCAAGCAGAAATTGGATTGCTCCGGGTATTTTTTTTGCGACCTCTATTGATTGCGTTCCCAGGTCTTCACGAAATCCCCAATTACAGTGAGCAAAGTCTTTCAGCCATTGCAGCGCAAACAGGGCAAGTCCCTGTTTGAATTCCGTGCTGTTGTCTGGACCTGATTTCTCTATTGATTCAATGCTAATCTGTTTAAGCTGTATAAATTTAGTCATCATTCCCCCTTGTCATGTAATATATAAGGTTCCTGAAAGTCCCGCCCGACAACGACCTCGTATGCCTGCGACTGATTCAAAACGGGTTCCGGTTTCTGTGCGGCATCATAGGCGATGACGAAAAACACGCCGAAGGAAAGGAATATCAGACAAAGGATTGTTTCGATTAGGCCGTTGAATGTCATCTTATCACCACTATCCCGTTTTCGTCCGTTGCAATCCCGGTCAGCTTTCCGTTGAAACCATCAAGGAAAATGATTCCATCTTTCGTGATACGGCAAATTACATTCTTCGGTATTCCACGATAATATATACTGACAGTATCACCGGTCTCGCAAGCATCGATCTTGCTCGGATCAAATACGGGCACCGGCACCACCTCTTTGATAAATCCGTGATCCAGCAGGAATTTGATTGCGCCGGGTATTTGGGATGCGATTTTAATTACAGGGCCAATCCCGTATTGTGCATCGTGCATGATATTGCCGAACAGTTTTGCGCCTATTAGTATTGCATCCGCAATCCCTTTCCGAATCTCCCCGCGGTTTCCACCCGCTTCTTTCAAGGCTTTAATGCTGATGGGCCTTAGTCTTTTGTATTCTGTGGGCTTTTCCATTGGCACCCATCCGGGATATTGTTCAAACGGCCCGTTACATAATTTATCTAAACAGTCTTTTTTGTTGGATTTTGCACACGTACCGCAACGTTTATCAGTCATTATCCCCCTCCTTTTAAACCCTCTGTTTCCACAAAACAAAAGGTGCCAAAACGTCATCATGTTGCGTGATCGCGTATGGCACCCGTTTCGTTGCAAGGCCGTCGATTGCCTGAAAGTGCTTTTCCCAGGTGGTTAGTAAGTGACGCGCCCCATGCGTGAAAGCAATCAGTTCGTTTTCCGGTATTTCCCTGAATTGTCCTTGCATGTGGTAAAATACGACTTCTTCGGGTTTGAAATATTTTGGTTTCATTTTGGTTCCTTGTTTGTGGCCGGGGGTGATTCAGGCCCCCGGCCTTTGGATTGATTCACCCGTATCAGTTTCGGGCTTGAGGCGTTTGAATGCCTCAGAAACGACTCAGTTTGTTGACTAAGCCGTCTCTGAGATTTTCAAATCAGAATTAGTTCATGGTGGGCTCCTTTTGTTCTGGAATGTTTGGTAAATGGTTTAAATTGGCGGGCTCGGATAATTTCGCCATAAATCCGATAGTTAATTTGGACACCCGCCTGATTAGGTTAAAGCCTAAAGGATTGAAAAAGGATTGTCAAGAAAAATGATAGCGTGTTAATTCGGTAGGTTATGGGATTGTAGCAAAAAACAAAAGGGGCGCAAGCCTGAACTTGCGCCCCCGGAAGGTGAATCGTGCCCGGTTTTTAAACCGGCCGGGCCGCCGGGCAAACTGCTCTATCCTGTTAATTTCTTTGCAAGTGCCCCGAGCAACCCAACGGGACTACTTTTAACCCCGGATCCCATTTCGTACTTCTGCTGTTTTTCGGCGGTACGCAAACCGAAATAGGCTTTTACAACTACAGCGAAAGGCGCGAGAATTGCTACAAATGCTGGCCACGCTGTATCAAGTGTTATCTGATTTTTTATGATTCCGTAGCAAATTGCCCCGATCAAAGCATCACTTGTCAAAACAAGATTCCAAGCAAAAAGTAGAGATATTTTCGGCCGTGTCGTATGGCCAGATGCGTCTACTCTGGCCATAGCCTCAAACCTTTTGGTGTGCTCCTGTTCTTTGACTATCTCTACATCAAATTCCTTTGACATGACCGCTGCCCTGTCTTCAGCAGGCATCTTATTTAATGCGTTGCCGATGTCCGATCCAGTGGAATTTTCATCCAGCTTGTCATCGTCAGAGAGAAACTCATTAACAGACTCAACTATACCTATTACATTACTTATTGGGGGCGGTATGGCATCTTTCAGAAATCTGCCGCCGACTTTGGTTATTAGTTTAAATAAGTCCATTTCACGCCTCCGATATTTCAATAGTAACGTCCCGGCCCGACTCTATAGCCTCTGCAATCATCGGATAGATGCGTTTGTATGCCCGCGAAGAATTACCCAGGAAACCGTTTTCAATCATGTTGTTGTTGAGATTATCGCCAAGCAGCGGGCACCCATCCGTATGATCTTTGTGATTTCCGGTGTGGATATAAACGTATTTGAAATTCGGTATACCGGTAATCCACAACATGCCCTTGTGCATAGCGGGATATCTGGCAGCGTATTTTTTGGTCATGCCGCCCTCAGTTCTCAGGGCCATTTTATAAATGCCGTTCGGGATCCGGGTTTCACCGGCTATTTTTTGTTTCCGGGTGGCATCCTCCAGGGTGAAGCAGTGGAATATTCCGTCAATATAAAACCCCCCGGTGGTGCTTTCTTTTCCCGGACTTATGTGCTTGATTGCGAGTTTCATTTCTTCATCTCCATATACTTCTCAACCGCGCCCATGTGTTTGGTTATCACTTTCAGCTCTTTGAATATCTCTGTGTGGATTTTGCCGGTTGCGCTTTTATCATCCTTGTAATCCGCCTTCGCCACAAACCGGTATTTACCCCAAACGCCAAGCAGTCCAGTTATCGCAGCAACTCCGATCAATTCAGTTCCGGGTGGTAATGGCATTGGTGCCCCCTAATTAAAATCATTCAAAATCGTGCGGGAGTGCGCCCTCGGCTTTCAGTGCTTCGATTGCCATTTGTCGCATTTTTGCATATATTTTTTGCTCGGTTGATTCGATTTCAATCGGCCTGTTATTAAAGATGGTTATTTCTTCGCTTTCTTCCGGCAAAAATTCCTGACCTTTATATTGCGGCCTCGAAAAAACACCGACTATCTTTTCGTCATCGTCTCTATCAACGTAATAATTTTTCATAATTATACGTCCCTTCCTCTCATATCCATCCAGCCATGAGTTGTGATTGTGAAGTTTACAATAGCTGCGCTGGCCCTTGCCGTCACCTGGCTATCCACTGCCCGTACCCTGAATGCTGAAGCGCCCCCGGCCGTATCCGTTGTCAAATTACTTTCATTGTATATTTGACCGACTTTTCCAGCGGCTGGCCTTTGGGCCGGTACCCAATCTGTCAATGCTTTGTCCTGAATATAGATAGAATAAGCATCCGCGTCGGTTGCCGCCCCGGTTAAGATAATCTCGCAATCTACGGGCGGGGCTGATAAAGTATAATCCGTTGCCGAGGATGAAAGCGTCGTGGAGTCAACATCTTCTACAGATAACTTCCACCAAAAGGTATCGCCCATTTGAATGAAGTTAATAATATTAGATGAACCATTTGTGAGCACTGATCCGATTCGCCTGAAATTGGTGTATCCGGCCGGAATATTTGCAGCCGAAACGCTGGTATCAAACCCCACATCGACCGACCGGTCAGAGTCTTTGATTATTGCAAAAACGTGGTACCATGTGTCAACGGCTACCGACCCAGAGAAAAGGCCACCGTTTCCACTTCCGACCGCCCACGCCGCGTCAATCCGCTTTACTATCGCCGCCGCCAATCTGATTACATCTGCGTTCGTTGAATCTTTGCACACGCCGGGTGATACGGAAATGTCGTGCTCCGTATCCGCATCATTGGACAAAATGAGTCCGTCAATATAACCGCGTGGCGCACTTGTTGCCGTCCCCATCAGTTCGAATATCGCGCCTGATCCGCTATAACGCGCTACCGCGTACAGCCCTGCGGGGACTTCGCCGCCCGCAAGTGCGACACCTCCCGGCAACTCAAGGGCAACTACGCCGATACCGGATACATTGATTGTCGATGCCCCGGTGTTCGCGTTGTCCGGTTTAAAAACAATGTTCTGTCCGTCGAAGTAGGCGTCAACGTCTTTGAATGCTCCCGGCCTTGTCAGCACATAGGCATTCGCCGCCCCGCCGTCTTCGTAGAAATCGCCGCCGCCGCCTCCGTACTTTGCCGCTGCAATGCCGGATTGGGGTGTCATATCCGGCGAAGTTTTCAAAGTCTGGCCGGAACTTTCAACAAGATCGGCGGTCTCGACTTGTCTAATGTTTTGGTCATTCGCCTCATACCTTGTACCCGGAGTTACCCCGACCTCATCAACAAATTCATTTGCAACATTATCAAGTGCCGCTGTTTTAAACATTTTGCCCCCTATCCGTCACATGTGGCAACGCCGCAAACCGCGACCCCGCAAACATTATCTGAGCTAATTACATTAAAGTTTGGTATCAGGTGCTCTGGTGCAAGTTTTTGTAAAAGTGCTTTTAGCCTTGCCAGTTCATCCGCATTATCAACCGTTCCGTTTACAAAGTAATTAAATATCCAAGCTGCGCCAAGTCCGGACCCGGCCCAACATACCGCCGCCCCGCAAACTCCGACACCGCAGACGTTTGTACTTGCTGCTGCCGGTGGTGCATTTTCAACCAAAGTTATATTTAAAAATCCAGCCTTGTCAACTTTATCCTGTAGATAAACAATGTCCTGGCCGCCGAGTGCTATATATCGTTCAAGCGTTTCTGCTTGCTTTTCTGCAAGTGACTTTGTCTCGTTAAAAGGTATCCCATATTGTTGATACCAGTCCTCTTGAGTGTCAATTGCCGTGCCCGGATTTGACTCCCTGACAACCGTTAGCAGGTAATCCCGTATTCTCTTCGGCTCTTGACCAAGGCCGGTCAACAGGTCTTGCATTGCGCCCGGAAACATCCGCCACAAAAAGCCTTTTTTCGGAATTAGTTTTTCTACAAGGTTAAACATTATGGCGGTCCCGTAATGGTTCCAAGTATTGCCAGTTCATTAAATGCGAGTGTGGTATCTTCTACTATTCCGCCATCGCTCATGGTCAACGTGACAGATTGCGCCCCGGAATTGATATAGACAGCTTCAATTCCTGATCTTGATACCACATTTTTAACGTCAATCTGATCTGTAAATTGCTTCGGTTCACGTTCCAGTAGATATTCTTCGATGTTTTCCGCAAATGCTGCCTGTATCGCCGCCGTGTCTGGATCAAGTGCGGTTACGTCTATATCAATCACCCGTTCATCCATGGCGGGTACGTTGATTATAACGACTTGCATAGGTGCCCTTGTCGGATCGTCGATATATTCTTGCACTTCTGTTAGTTTTGCCCCGGACGGTATCCGGCTGGCCTCATCGTCGTTTAGTGGGTAGACGAAAACGTAGCCCTCGGTGATCGCCGGTACTTCCCGGTGGCCCCAGGCAAACGCGCGTGTAATCCCGGCTACCTCTTTAGCCCACAGGACATAATCGACAAGTGCCCCGCCCTGCGGCGGTGTCTTTTCGCGCTCTGAAATCCTTGCCCGGTAATCTTCGATGTCCTCTTGATCTTCGCCCTCGATCACCGTTGCCGATATTGTTGCCTGATTGTCAAGTCCGGCTATCGGCTGAAGGATTGTCAGTATAGAACCGTTGATAAGGTTGCCCACATCGCCCGAAGTCAAACAATCAACGCTGCCTGATGCAACCCCGCCCGCTATTGTGAGCAATGTCTTTACGGAGTAAACAAGCCCGTTCGAATTCCCTCTGAATTGCTGGCCTGCTGGTATGTTCGTTCCATTGGTGCCTACGAAGTCAGCCGTCAATTCTGATGCCTGTGCGTCCTTGCGGGGGATTTCGTATTGATCGCCTTTTAATTCAAGGCTGTCATCATCCTGAGTGATCGTAAATATTTGCTTGATCCCCCATTGACCGAATTTATACAGGATCGTGAACACGCCCGCGAGTGCCGCCGCAAGTACCCGGTTGAACGCTTTGAAAAGCGTAGGCGTTGCCTGCCCGATACTGGATTCAATGTCGCTGATTATCCGGTCGTTGATTTCTTCTGTTGTCGGTATTTCCGGTGCTGGCATTTAAACCGCCTTGAGTATGTTGTTTAAAACTTCCTGTTTTTTGTTGATGTCCATTTGGATTGCTGCAAGTTTGCTTTTCATCCGATTGATTGTTTTTATATCAAGTTCGATTCTGGCTGGCTGCAATGGTTTTCCGGACAGGCCGTCAAATCTTTTGACCGATATAAAGATATCGCCGTCTTTCTTTTTTATGACGATCTTTTTTGATTTTATCCTGCCGTTAAAATCATCAGATAACAGTGCTTGCATTTGTTCGATTGCCGCCGCTTCTTCGTCTGGTTCCATTATACCCCCATTGTCACTACATTACCGGCTGAAGTATCAAACCAAAGTTCTCCGGCCGCTGCACCCGCTGCGCCTTGATTAATGCCAGATTTCATATTTGGCAGAGATAGTCCGCCATCTCTTTTCAGCGCCATTAAGGTCGTTGCGAACCGAGCCCACCTAAAGGCACCAGTTGTTAAAGTGGAATAATCTGAACCATCATTCTTACGGATAGCAAAAGTCATATCTGATTGAGAATTTGTATCGCGGGTCAGTGCAAACAGTTGAAGGCCACCCTGATTATCTTCGGCAGTCTTACCAATTACGCCAGGGGCATTGGTGCCAATATCGCCAAACGCAATAGTCCCGGCAACCTGATTGCTGAAATTAGCCACTCCACTGGCCCCGGTAATATCAACCAACAAAGACCCGCCAACAGTATTACCCGTCCCTACCCCAAGATTACCAGCCGGAAGGGAAACATCCCCCCCAAAAACACTCCCCGCGCCATCCGGGTCAATTTCAACTTTGTCCGATGCGTTCAACTTGATGAGTTGCACATCCCCATCATCAGCAACATTCCTACTTTTCAATGCAATATTGTTTCTGAGTACGGCCGCGCCCTCGTACAGCTCCGTAAAATTCTCGTTTATCTTCGTTCTGCTATTCAGTCCCGATTCACCATCTATCAATAATTGCTGTGTCATTATGGGCCATCCTTCCATGTTTTAACGTCAATCCATATACCGTCATCGTTCCAAATACCAGTTTCTAAAATCCAAGGCTCAAGCGGGTCTGGGAAGTAAATCCCCGGCTTGCCCGCCGTTACCGGAAATAGCAAACCATTTTCCCAATTCAATTCGTATCGCAGCGTTTCGGTTGTACCGTCCGGCTTTGTGATTAGTATTGACAAATCAACTTTGTTCAGTTCCGGCCATGTTGCATTTGCTTCGATTTCCGCCGCAAGCCCTATATTTATCATCCATTGCAGGGCATCGCGGGCCGCGTTTTCTACTTCCCTCAGATATTTAACCGTGATTGCTTTCGGCCTTACACGTATTTCAAAATCAGATCCTATCTGTCTGTCCGGCTCGTTTTCAAAAAGAGAATTGCCCCACCATCCGGCCTGAGTGAACAAAGATATATTGACAGCGTTTTCAAGCCCCCCGGCATCCATGATCGGCTGGCCGCCGGTATAGATTATCTGCCCGCCGTCCGGTGTTAAAATATAGGCTATGTCGCCATCAAATTGATCTGTCATATCATCCCGCTTGTGTTTACTTCTGCATCGCCGTCTGAATCATTGCCCTGTGAATGTGTGTGTGCTTCGATGTCTTTGCTATTTACCGACATGGACGTTGCCGCCGTTATAACCGGTGCCGATATGGTCCCGGTCACTTCAAGGTCACTGTCAATTGTCGCCTTCGAACTTTTCAGTTCTATTTCGTCGGTCGTTTCAATCAGCACCTTTCCGGCGGCACTAACCGAAAACGTGGCCGCTGAGTTTTTGATTATAAAAGATCCGTCCTGTTTCAAAAAGACTTCGGCCTTGACGGTTGTACCGTCTTCGCCCGTGCTGAAAATGCGCCTTTCGCCGGGAAGTGCGACCGGTGTAATTAGTTGGTTGTGATATGCCGCCGCAACCAAAAACCCCCGGTCCCTGCCAAGCGGTACGTCAAGCGTTCTGCAATTTTCAGGCGGTGCAAAGTCTTCGTTACATGGCCCGAATATCTGGATTGTCCGCTGATCACCTGCAAACTCTTCCACGCTGGAAAACTGCGCGTTAGTGCCGGATCCTGACAGACTGTCAATAAATGACTTTATGACTTTCCCTATTCGTCCCATGGGAAAACCTCCGGCGGCACTCCGCTGTATGCGCCCGGTATCGTCAATCCAAGACTGACCGTTTTCGCGCTGGGCGTTGAATTAAATGTGACCGATGTAATCAACAGCATGTATGGTTTATAAACCATCAATGACGGTGCCTGAACTAAAACAAGATCATTCTCTGCCCACAGTTCGCCATCCGGCCTTAACCATCCTTCATAGCCAATTGGTATTTTAACCGCCGCCGCTATATCAGATGTCAATGCCCATTTCGCCACATCTTCAATATTGCCCTGATTGGTATCGTTGCCCTTTATTGATTTCGGCCTGATTGCAAATATTGAACTATCCGTTATGTCCACGCTTTGGCTTTCGGTGACGACCGGCTTTTTTGATATCGATGCAAGCAATTGCGCAAAGTTGTCATTTTTGCCGGGTTCCTGTCCGAATACGTTGTATTCCGAAAACCGTTTTGTGCCGTCATAATCAGCGGTTGATATGATAATGCCCTGATGCCCCTCGATCAATTCAGCCACCTGGACACCGGTTGTTTTTGCCCTGCGGAAAAGTAGCTTGCCGTCAACCGTCTGGCTGATTAACAATCCCCGCTGCCTGGCAAGGTTTTGCAGAAATTCAAATACTTTCGTTGTCGGTGAGTCCGGGCCCGCCTTTTCAAATGTTGCCCCGGCACCGTCCGGGAATGATGTTTGCAGCCCGAATTTAGCGACAACTGAATTTGCTATCTCTTCAAGGTCCGCGTTTGCAAACTCAAGGTTTTCGCCTTTGCCAAATGTGCAATCTACCAGCACACCGGTTTTGCTGCGTCCCTGGACATTGACTGAATTTGCCGTATCGCTCAAATCGGGCGATATCTTTTCGACCGTGCCGTTTAAAATAAGATTGCCGCCAATATAGATTTGAACGTCCTGATATCGAAACGGCCTGAATAGCTCCCGGTATTTCGGTGTGCCAGGGAAAAATGGAACGGTAAACGAAAACCCGCCGCCTACTTTATCAATCGTCAACAATATCGACTCACCCGAAAACTGCTCAATCCGGGTGCCGTTGATGAATATCGCGGTTTGGTCCGGTGCGTCCGCTTGTATTTTTAAGGCTATATCAGGCATAAAATATAACCTCCCTGCCCCTCGGCACTTCGATTATATCGTTACCGGTCAATGCGTTGGTCTGTATCAGGTAATTTAAAGTCACATCGTCAATGTTTCTATAAAATTCAAAGCTCAAATCCAATATGGTCCGGGAGTTTGCAAGTATGATTGACCGCTTGACCGGCAATGAAAACGATAAGTCAAGCCCTGCTTTAATGACCGCACTGACCACTTGCCACGATGGAACATATGATTGAACGGTTTGAATGTAGGCATCCGATATCAGCGAGTCTTCAAACAGTTCCTGGCCAGCGTCCAGCGTATTTATAAGTTCAATTGAATTTTCCTGTAGATAAACGACCGCCGCCAAAACTTCCGATCTGGTTTGAAACCCGCTGTCTGCTGTGGGCACGGTTATCGTTGCCCGGCCCCTTGAATCTCTCGATATTGTCGATGTCAATCCAAGTGCCTGATTAATCATTTCCGATACTGAAACAATCCCGGCCATGCCAAGCAGTCCGTCAATTGATAGTGAGTTTCGGACCTGATTTATCGCGCTGGTGACTTCCCGCAGATTGATAACATTGAGCATGTTTTTAATGCCCTGCAGCTTTGATGATATCCTGCCCGGCACTTCGGCAACCACCCTGACAGCCGATGTTATTTGCGTTGCATATTCAAAAGGCTCTTGAACGTAATCGTTCGCGTTGTCCAGGATGTTATCAATATAGCCCCGGAATGTTGCCGCCACATCCTGCGCCGAGCTGACTATTGACGATAATGCGTTATCGGCCACGTTTGCAGATAATATGATATCCTGTTCAAGTTTCTGCTGATCCGCCAGCTCTCCGGGGTTAACCTGGTCAACGTAGTTGTCTATCGCAAATGACTGCCAACTGTCCGCAAGGTCTGATATGGCCTGCGTTGTTACCGTTCCCGTTTTGGGGAATTCGCGCTCAAGGGTTTCCTGCATTTGCACATTGAAAACAGCCTGTCCGCCGCGCTGGACAAGGTTCTCGGATTGAGTTATTGACAGGATTTGCACCCGCCGCCGCCCCCATCTCGGATGAGTGAGGAAACCGGGGCCGGATTCCTTTGATATTTCCAGAAACCTATCGGCCTGAATGTCATAGTCCGGGCCATGTATAAATACCACCATCGGGTACAGTTCGCCGCTGACGCCCTTGTCCTGGTGCAAGGTACCGTTGACCCCCGAAAACTCAAACGTGCCTATCCTGTGCGATACCTCACGGCTCAGGGCTTCAAAATCGAATGATATCTGCCGCCCCGATGGTGAGGTGTATGACGCATCTATTAGTCTATCGGGATATGGCACCTAATCTTCCTTTTCGGCTTTGGTAAAATCTACATAATATTCCTGGCCGGGTACAAACATATCCGATGCTTTTGTGTTCTGGATACTCAGGGTGATTTGTCCGGCCGGTGTGTATTTCCAAAATGAGTCATTTTCTTTATTTCCTGCGGTAACCGGTGTCAATTCGACCTCTCTATTTTCTCCCGAATAGTGTTTTACGCTCCCGCATATAAACTTTGCCCTGGTTTTCATATCCCACCTTCCTTTGGTTTTAAAAACGAAGTTGCTTTAAATTTTGATAAAAATAACTTTTCCGGAATGATTGTTTCGGCCGGATCATAAATTTTATCATTATTTTTTACCACCCAGTGCCAATTACTGGTATTTGGCAACGCAATTTTAACAATTGATCTGTCAGGGATTGCGCCTCCCGATATGATCTTTAGTCGGTCTTGGCAATCAAATCCCAATTTCCTGATGCCGGAAACAAGTTCTTTTGTTTTAGTGGCTTTAGCATGGCCAACAGCCTTAATTGCTTCATTAATGTCCACGCCCGCAATCATCGCAACGCATGCTTGCCCACACGTTTTTGAGTCTTTTGGCTGTCTGATGAATTTCAAATCAGGCCCCCGAAAATCCAAGATCAAGATTAAACCCGGACGCGCTCCCGGATTGTTCGACTTCCGTTCCTTTTGGCAGGTTCGAAAAATTAACATCAACCCTGGACCGGCTTTCCTCCCGGTTTACCCCTACCGGTACGGGGGCAGGGCTTTCTTGATGCACTCCTTTCTCTGGGTCGAATGCCCCGGCAAGTTTTGGCCCGAATCCCAAAAGACTACCCAAGGTTCCCGCCGCCTTGACCGGTGCGCTAGCGACCGATTTTACACCCTTTTCAAACTTTTCCGCCGCCATTTCGTATTCGTTGACAAGAAATTTCCAGTTTTTTACTATTTCGCGGATTGCGGCAATCACGGCAACGGCTGCGACTAAAAATAGAACGAACGGGTTTGCCAGCATGATAGCATTTGTGACCGCCATGACTGCATTGAAAGCAAACATTGCGATTTTCCAACCGACAAACAGTTTCATCAAAAGAATTATCTCCGGACCCAGGCCCCTGAACACGTTAAACGTTGTAACCGCGATGTCTTTGACAAATGTTAATCCATTTATAATCGGATCAACATTGAATTCTCTCACCGCCGCCGTCAATGCGCTTATGGCATCCACGCCGTCTATTTTAAAACTTTCGAGAATCTTAAAGCCGAATTCAACCATTGCGCTGTTCAGGGCCTTGATCCTGTTTCCGAGCGACTGCCGCATGATATCCGCTGTCCTTTGCGATGTCCCGGCCGCGCTCATGAGTGCCTTTTCAAACTTGCGGATATTGACGATATTATCGGTTATGTTTTTGGCCCCGGCAATGGCCCGTTTGCCAAACATAATATCAAGAACCTCGGCCTGTTTTACCTTACTTAATCCGGATATAGCCTTGCCCACATCCTCCATAACATCGGTCATTTTCCGGGCTCCGCCGGTACCGTCATCAATCGTTACCCCGAGGGCATCCATTAATTTCCGCGCCTCGCTTGTCGGGGCTGCCAGCCTGATATATGCATTTTTCAAAGCAGTCATGGCTTGCGAGCCCTTAATACCGGAGCTACCCAAAACAGCTGTCAGTGCGGCCACTTCCTCCAGGCTTGCGCCTAAAATACCAGTGGCGACCGGCCCGACCTGCTTCATGGTCTCGAACATATCCTCGACCGTGACATTGGCAGAGTTGACCGTTTTCACAAGCACATCATTCAGGCGGTTCAGGTTCTTGATTTTTTGGGCAGTGTTGTCGGCGTTTAAACCGAATGCCCCGAGAAGGTCCGACGATATATCCGCGACCCTGGAAAAGTCCTCACCGGAAGCCGTGGCAAGGTTGATCATCGAATTCAGAGATCCGATTGCCTCCGCTGATGTGAAACCGGCGCGGGCTAAAAAGTCCAGGGCCTCCGCGCTTTGGGTTGCCGTGAATTCGGTTGCGGCACCGGCGGCACGAGCTGCACCTTCAATGCCTTTTATGCTGGCCGTAAAATTATCAACGTCCGGGCCGATGTCTTTGAACCTGGCCCCGGCCGCAAATATGGCGTCATCGAACTTGACAAACTGGTTGGTAACGTCACCTATGCCCTGACGCAAGAGCATAGCGCCTGCGAGTATTCCGCCGCCTATGAGTATTGCTTTAAGTGTTTTATTGAACTTGGACGCCTTGCGGTCTGCCTTGGTAAATGCTCGGACAGCCACCTTGCCAAACTTTCCAACAGATTTAGCCATTTTCCGAACCGGTGCCGTTACGCCGTCAATGGCGCGAAACCGGTTAAATACTGAAAATGACAGGGCCATTATTTACCTTTTTCCGCTTCGACAAGTTTCAGGTGGCCATCCATCCAGAATCTTAGCTCTGATAATGTTAACTTTTCGGGGTTGCCAATTCCGGGAAACCGGGCGGCTACCATCCATAAAACAGGATCGCCGCCAAGTTCAGCATAGGCTACAAAAAAAGTGATATGACGCTTACCGCAACCATCAGGTCGCGTGAATGCAGCTCGTTAATAATGGGCAGTCCAAGGCCGGTCACTTCTCCAAGTATCGCCATGGCTTTGCCGACATCGTCACGTTTCTTTTTAATCTTCGCCATACCGCGCAGTTGTACGCCGGTCGGTTCGCATATGTTTAAATGTGTGATTTCTTTTGATCCGGCTGTAAACGGTTTGACAAGGATCAGCTTGAATTTTTCGTCCTCAAATTCAAGACGTCCGTATGATATGGCCGATACGAGTTTCTTCCTGGTTGGTTTTCCGCCGTCATCGTCATCGCTATCGAACACAATGTCAATATCGATGTCCATTGATTCGCAAATCTCATCAAGCATTTGCTCCGCAACTTCTGTACCAAATGTCTTTTCCACGATTCACCTTCCTTCCGAAAAGGTTTATATTTTCTGCAACGGGCTCCCCTGAAAGCTCAGAGATATAAGGCCCGTGCTTTCGTCTTTCTGGATTTCACCGGTGATTACCAAGTCGCCGGTGTAGCTGATGTTTGAGGCATAGGTTGCAACAACAGGTACCGGTAATCCCGCATCCGCGAGCCCCTGCAAATATTCCTGATCTCCCCGCGAATCCTCAGATTCAACCCCCAGATCTCCAAGCGACCCCGGCGTTACCGTCTGTAGAACGCGAAAAGATCCATCGCCATTCATTGCCACCTCATTGTTACGGCCACCCATGGCCTTGTTTCCGGCGGCATCATGGGCCACCTTAAAGCCCCGCCCCCTGATCGTTAAGGTTCGTGGTGCTCCGTGAATCGCCATACTGCCCTCCTTATGCGGCCAAAGCGCCGAAGTTAAAACCGAAATTGGTTGTCAATGAAATGACCCGCGTTGATCCGGAAAGGACAATAAGGGTCGTGATATTCAGGCGGTTCGGATTCGCTACGTCAATGCTGGCCGCCGTGTTTTCTTTTGTGAAACCGGGCCGGGTAATGAGTGCCGCGAAACTGGCCGCGTCCGCGAGTTTGAATATTTCGGCAACTGCGTCTTTCGGCCTGCGGGCATCCGGATTGACAACAATGTCAGTGTCATCAACCAAAATTTTACCCCGCCAGTTATCGCCCGTAAAAACCAGATTGACATTATAGGCCCATTCCGCAAGTTTGGCGATATCGACCGCCCACCGATAGGCCGGGGGATCTTCGCCCTCTTTGTGGTAGTGCATCACGATATCTTCGAGTTTGATAACGCCGTCCTCAACGATGGTCGTGCCCGTTCCGGCCTTGACTGCGCTGTCACGCTGTGCGTATGTCCACTGAGGCGCACCGTCTGATCCTGTTATCTCAGAAGACGGTATCAGGCCGTCAAGCAAAAGTCCGGTGTAGGGCTGTGCCGGGTTGTCTTGATTCCGTGCCGCCATTCCACCAACTGCCAGGGCCGCGAGTTCAAGGGGGAGCATTTGGCCACCCGGTGATGTTATGACACCGTTTGTTTTGTCAAGCGTCAAGGCGTCGGTTATGGCCGTGATTGTTGCCAGGCTGTCAACCGATCCGTAGAATGCCTTGAAAAACTTATTGACAAGGGTATCCCATTTATTATCCTCGTTTTCGGTGGCAAATGCGGCCAGGGTGGTTGAGTCGGTGCCGAACGTGTTGACAATGTAGGTATACCAATCATCGCCCATGAGATTCAGCGCGTCGGTTATCGTCGGTGTACCTGCCCCGCTTGTGAGTGCTGTAAGGGTGAAACTCACGCCACCGGGAGACGCATCTTTTTCGGCTTCGGTCAGATTGACACCCAGCAAGATATCATTTGAAATTAAGCCCTTGTATTTTGCCGTCACGTTGGTCTGATCTTCTTCCGCGCCATCGACAAGTGCCTCAACCGGCAGGTTTAGGGCTGCATTTATAGCAGCGGTTATCGCTACCTGTATGTCAACGGCTGCGGTACCACTTGCAATAGTCACCGGTATACGCTGGCCACCAACATAAAGGCTGATTGTTCCCGAGCTTGATGCCCCTGAATCTGCGACCACAAGAATGCTACCATCGCCCGCCGTCCCGGTTTCGGTAATCGGGAAAATGAAAACAGGAACTATGCCCGACTTTCTGAGGGTTTGCCGGGCCGCAAGGTGTGCCGGAAATCCAAAGCCGAATTTTGATCCCGCTTCGACTTCCGTAAAGACTCTGACCGGTACATTCTCAACGACCTCCGTTTTTGCAGGGTCGAATGTTGCGAAAATCGCAATCAATTGGGGCAGTCCCGCAAGCCCTTCCCTCAAGTTGACAAAATTAAATTGGTTGCCGAATGTCGAAGCCACCGCGCCACTCGGTACCGCTGTTGATATGGTCATGATTCAGCCTCCTTTATGGTTCATCATTCCACGTTTCTGTGTCGATCCAAACGCCTCGATCATCCCAGGCCCCGTCTCTTAAAATCCATGGATATAAAAATTCTTGTTCTACGAGTCCGCCATCTGCCGTTGATGTTTCTAAGCTAATCTCATCAAGATCAACCCCGGCAAATACCGGCGGGGTTTCCTCAAATTTAACCCTGCAAGAAATCCGGGCCGCTATAACTCCAAGGATGGGAACGTTTGCCTCAGTCGGCACAAATTTTGCTATGCTTGTTATCCAGGGCCGCACAATGGTCCCGGCTATTAATCCAAGGTCATAATTTATCGGGCTCATGATGGTAAAATAAACTTTGGTAATCAGCGTGTGCAAAACGTCCGCTGCCCGCTGATCCTTAGGCGTGATCGCCCCGGCGCTTTCGATGCCCCGCTGTGACGCGTAACAATCAAGATCGAACGATGCTATGTTCGACTGATCGAAATTGTTGCCCTCCGAGTCCGGGAAGTTCGAAGCCGACCAAACGATATTGACAACGCCCGGTTTAAATTCATCGACACCCGTTGACCAAGGCGAAAATCGTTCCCGCACCGTATTCCAGCCGGTCCCGCCAAGCGCTATCTGGTTTAATGACTCCGCTTTCAACACGGTTTCAATAGCTTTCAAAACCGTGTCAAAGTACATATTTGTGGATATCAGCGGGAGTGCCATTTTATTCCAATAGTCCGAGTTTTAAAACGATTATTCCGAATGTCCGGTCGGGCATTGCCTCAACCACATAGCAGTTGTATTCATTGCCGCTTGTATCGGTGACATCAACGCGCCAGTCTTTCTCAGGCTCCCCGATGGTGATGCTTGACAGCCTGACAACAACCGACGCCTGTTCTTGCTGCACGTCCTGGCCGGTGTCCATATCGATAATCATGTTGATATGGCGCACCTGCCCGGACAGGTCCTGAGATTCATCGAGGGGGTTGGTCAGAGTAAATTCCCAACCAAACGCCTCGGTGTCCTCAAGGCTACGCTCTAAAAATGCTTCATTTCGCAGAATCAGACTCATTGTCCGCCTTTTTCGCTTCCACAAGTTCGGTCAACGTGGCAAGGTCGAGCCCGTCAACTTTTTCAAGCCCGAGGTCCGCGGCCTTTAATCGCAGGATTTCAAGGTCTTTGAAGTCATCGATCATTTCGTTGATCTTTGCGACCCCGGCTTTGTAGTGCGGCCTGAGCCCCAGGGACTTGGCATATTTAAACAGGGTGTCCCGTTCCGATTCAGCGGCCGCCTCATCGTCAAGCAGCCACCCTTTATCGGTGTACTCCTTGACGGTCGGCTTTCCCATTGACTCAATTGCAGCCGGTGGGATCGGATCACCGAAACTATACGACTTCTTGCCTGCATCGACATACGTGCTGTCTTTAGAGTTCCACTTCACGATTCACCTTCCTTTGCTACGTGGTCAGCTTCACAATCGTATCGATCTCGATTGTCGGGAAAATCGGCGCAACCTGTGTCCGGATGGTCAACGCCTTATTGTTGTTGGCTCCGTAGGCGTCAACGTGGAACATGTTGCTCGTAAAAATGCCCGATGTTATGACATTCGGCGACATGCTTTCAATGTCCCCGATGCCGAACATGCGCCGGAAAACACTGTCATCGACGGCCAGGCGGTCATGGGGTCCGAAATACCTGTCGAAACGGGCACCCTTTGCCATGATCATGGTAATTCCATCGGTGAGATACTGAGTGGCGGTCCCGGAATTGGTTTCATAGATCGCCGGGTATGTCCACATGTTGAATTTCCAGTCGCCGCACTTGATCTGGCCCTGGAAGATTCCACCGGCTGCCACCCATGATTCATAACCTGCGGGTGCGCCCATGGTCATGTCTGCCGTAAAGTGGACAATGCGCCGACTGTTGGCAATGGTAGTAATTTCGGTAGTTGCCAAAAACTCATCCCAGTCCCTGCCGCTGAAAATTACATCGGTGGGCACTCGGTTGCCGGTTCTGAAAATAACATCCCCGGCAGCCGCCAGGTCAGTTATGGGTGACGCATTCGCGGAGTCACTCCAGACGGTCCCCGCGCTGGTATTGTGGGCCGCAGTGCGATAAAAATCATACTGCAATGCACCATGAATAGTCTGGAAACCGGTGGTGAATGCCTCCATTGCGGAGAATTCCATTTCCCGGATCATTTTGTTCATGTGCTCCCGGTGGGCTTTCATCGCCAAGGCGGTCTGCCTCTGCAATTGCGACAATGGCGCGTGAACCAATTCGCCCGGCATGCGCTTTGTAATCATGTCGGATGTAATCGGCGTTGTTTCCTCGATCAACGGAAACAGCTTTGTATCGCTGGTGTATTTTTCGACCAACGCCTTGTTTAGCACGGATCCCATGTTGAGTGCGTCGCTGCCACGCGGAATGTAAACCGACTTCTTTTTATTTCCGCGCTGGATGTCAATGTCAATCGCGTTGGCATCCTGTTCGATAATCGTCTGTCCGGTGGTGAACAGATTTTGGAAAAACGTAAATACCGGGATGGTTTCCAGGTCCGAAAAAGCGGGGGCCATTATCCTGGTATAATTTTGTACTGCGTTAATAGTCATTTTACTACCTCCGTTGATTGTTTTTTATCCCGATATTCTGGTTCTAAAGTACCGGATTTTCAAAGCCCGAAACACTCAGTGTCGGTGCCACGCGCAGGTTGAACATACGCAGGATGTCCCGCATTGATGCGTCCAGACTGCCGTCGCTGCTAAGTTCAAGTCGGGTAGCAAGGACAGTCGTGCCGCTGAATACGAGCTGATTTTCATCGAACAAACCGGCCGTATAAGCTGACAGGTTCTCGGTTGCCGAACCGTCGCTGTCAACATCTGCGGTTGCAAGAATCAATTTCGGCATCTGGCTACCGTCGCTGGCATCGCATGCTACGAGTTTGTAAGTTCCCGGAGTTGCCGTGACCTCTCCGAGTACCGCGCCGATTGTAAGGTCTCCCTGTTCGGCCGCAAGGGTAATGCCGTCAATCACCTCTGCGCTATCATCCAGCACAAAAGGCTCGTTATCGTTGTTCTGACGTACTTGAATTGCGCTCATTTTACTACCTCCTGTTGGAGTAATTTTATTGGATAATCTTCAGTTTGTCCGGCCTACAAAACGCCGGGAAGTTTTGAAATCGCTGCGCCCATGTTGTCCAGGTGTTCAACGTGCGTCATAACGCCGTCCACCATTTCGGGCACGTTGGCACCATCACCGCCGCCGGGGGGGGTCGCCTTGTCTTTCTTGCCCGCCTCAAGTTCGGCTTCTGCCTGGTCAGCAGCCATCAGGTTAACACTCAGGGTCGCGGTGTCGTGACCTTCGGTAATCGCCGTGTCAATCACTTTCTGAGAGTGCGGTTTCGGAAAGCTGGCCCGCATTTCGGTCAGTGCCTTTACCCGGTCGCGTTCCTGGATAACGCCCTTTTCCATTCCGGCGTGATCTCCGATTGCAACGATCTGGGCATACAGTTCCGGGTGTTTCTCTTTCATTTCTGCCAAATTCATGATTATGGCCTCCTCTTTTTGCTTTGGTTTTTTCGGAGTCGGCTTGATTGCCAACATTGTTGATAGTGCCTTGAGTTCGCTTTTTATCAATTCGGGGGTATTGATTTTGGTCTGGCAGTCCTGAAACATTACCTGGGCCGCTGCGACTGCCTCCGCCCGGTCCCCGATTTCTGCCGCCCCTATCATTTCATGGACAAATCCGGCTTCCTGGATTTCATCGCCATAATAAAACGTATCTTCATCCATCAATCCGCGGATTTCATCAAGACCGATTCCGCTTCCCTCGGAATATTCTTTTGCGACCATATTTGATAAAGATTCAAGATGCTTTCCAGCCTTGAACATGTCGCGGTGATCTCCGATTGCCAATCCGCTTCCGTTATGGATATTAAAAACTGAGTTCTTTTCTGCGGTCCTGCTTTCTCCCGCCATGGCGATGTATGAGGCCATTGACGCGACCATGCCCGAAAGGTGGGTATCAACCCCGCCGCTGTAATTAATGAGGTCGTTAAACATTGTGAGTCCCTCGGAAATGAGACCGCCCGGACTTGATATTTCGACAAGCACCGGCTCACCGGCTGCCGCCCTGAGTTTGCGCTTTACGTTTTGGGATGTTACGTCAAGTCCAATTATTCCGCTAATTGATATTTTTTTAGCCATGTTTTCACCTATTTCAGATATTCGTGAATGCCGACAAGTATATCTACTTCGGCCAAATTCGATGCGTTTTTGCACTTTGCCCACAGATAATCGACACCGCTATTTATCCGCCTGGACAATATTTCTGAAACGGTGCCGTCTACATTCGCACCTATTCCAGTGGGAAAAACAGGCACTGTTGAACATCGCCTTGCGGCTTCCCCGGCAATCACAGAAACCGGGTCCCATATGAATCTTATCAGATACAGTGTTGCCGTATCGATTCTTTCCGGCAAGATCCTGTGAGTATCAAATTTAGTGTTCCCAGCTACAAAAGGCGTATCGCCGGGGGCCAATAGTTCAACGGCTGGACCGAAAGCACCATCGCTGGAAACCAAAGTATATGGCGTTAAACTATCTTCGACGGCACCATCGCCAAACCATATTTCGATATTATGGTGATGGTGTTCGACTATTTCAATTTCATCCAGTATTTGCTTGTCTAAGGTTCCGCCGATTCCCATTATTATACTCCAAAAAAGTCTTGTTCTCTTTCAAAGATATTCAACCATTCAGCAGCAGTCAAAATCCGGTCCCAAACCCTTGGCCTCCACATCGGCCCTTTAAAATAATTAGCATCTTTTGTATATCTGACCCCTATAACCAAATCGCTGTTATTTGTTTCAGGGTCAACCAGGTTATCGCCAACCGTTTCTACCGCAACCCCGTTTCGATAATGTTGAGCAAGCCCGCCGCCTGTCCTGCTTGTGCTGAAAAAATGCCATTCTCCCGGAGTCCAATTAATAGAATAAACAGCCGACCGGGGATTGCCGCCTACCAAAGTCCCGGCATGGCTATGTCTCTGCGTGATATAATGTATTCCTCCAGCTAACGTTAAATAAATTTCCCACCCTGATACATTTATCTCATACCTGCCGATAAGCAGTTGCGAATCTTCAGGGCCGGGAGTCCAGTTAAACCAAGCGCCGTAACTATAATCACCGGCTATAAAATTAAGGTCGGCTGATGCGGCATTGTCTAATTCAATATATTCATTACCAGCGCCCGAACCGGCAAAACTCAATACCCCAAGGCCCGAAGCTAAAGCGCCCCAGGTTGGCGTATTAATCAAATCGATATCAGCATGATGCGGCTTGGCATGGTCAAAAGTCTTTACGCCGACCCCTTCACGAAAAGGCAAATCAAGCAAAATAGAATCGTTTTCAGGAATTTTGTCGTAGCTTTTCATATTTCGTATATCACTTCCCAGTCATAATCCTCGTTTGCGCCGTCACTTTTTTGAGCGGTGACTTTAATTCCATAGCGGTTTGGTTTTAATTCTAAATTGATTAACAATGGATCTTGGACCCCGGCATATATATCCTCAGTATTTGCAACTAGTCCGCCATCGGATTTTATTCTGTAATAAGTCTTAACAACAACCGTTTCCCCGGCGCCATGATTTGTAAAATCTATAAAAACTTGCCTTGGTACAAATAGCCCTTCGGGTGCATTGTTAATATAAATATTCTGCTCAGTGCCGTCGGTGGTTAGCGTTCCGCCAGTTTCGGTTAATGTAAAGATTGACGCGGCAATCGCTTGAACTTCCCTCCATATCCGTGCGCCGAAGTTGCCGCCGATCCCCATTATATCACGTCCGCAACCAGCACATTAGCGCTGTTGTCATTGGTTGCCAGGGCATAGAAAACGTCGCTCACGTTGTCCGCCGGGATTTCGAGCACGCCGATATCGTCCGCGTTCAGCGGTACCCGTTTTGATTTTGCCACCGTGACGCTTATGGCCGACAGCGGTAATGTTGCACTGCCATCAGAATCGGTGTGGTCAATGACAATGGTGCCGCCAGTCTGTTTCCAGCATGTACCCGATTCACCCGCCGCCGTTATTCTTGTCCAGACTGTTTTTGAAATGCTTATCGCGGTTGTTGCCATGTCGTCTCCTATGCCACTCTTGCCGCAGGCGGTGCATTTGCAGCGGCCAGCGGTTCATTTGCATCTGCAAGCCGTTTGTTTTCATCGGCCAGCCGGTCAACGTTGCTATCAAAGCTGGTTCTGAATCTGCGCTGCGCCGTTTGCTCCCTGGTTTCCCAACCGTTTTTGTTCGCAAGTTCGGACCCACGATTTTCCTTGTACGGATCAATCGACGGACTCGGTATTCCGACCCAATTTGCAGACTGCCACGCCGCCCGCATGTTCGGGTCTTCGTAACCCCTTAAAATCAGATTCCCGGTGCCGACTTCGCCCAACAGCCATGAATGATAAACCTGAGTTTTAAAATCAGCCGTGAATTCATCCCTGCGGACAACAACCGACTGCCAATAGAGTTTCAGGCTGGCCCTGGAAGCTGAGAAGTTGTTACCGAATGTCATATGTAGGATTTCAATCGGCATTCCCAAAGAGGCCGCAAGATATTTCACGATACCGTCGACAAAGGTGTTGAAATTGACGTTTGGTCGCTTTGTGTCGTGACTTTGCAACTTTTCACCGGCATTTAATGACGAAACCAGCAGCCCGCCGGTGTTCAGCAGTTTGTTTTTGCCTACGTTTGTGTATCCGTCGCCGGTGGTGTCGCTTGTCAGCGCCTCAACACCGGATGTCTGCACAAGGCTGGGGGGGATAAAGCTATTTGCGCCGAGTGGATTTGTGGCCGGTGCATTTTCTCCCGGCTCAACTACAAGGGCGATCGTCGCATTTGCAACCGCCGCCATTAATTCAAGGATGGAATAATCTGTGATTTTTTCGAGTTCATGGGCAACATGCGCAAGTACCGGTATGCCGCGGGGCTCGTTTCCGAATTCGCTGGTTTTACCGTGTATCAGGATCACGCGCCCGGATACAGGTCCGTGTTTTGGAAACCTGACCCATCTGTAGCTGCCCGGCAATGAATTATATCCGTGTCCAAACTCTCCATATAGTCCGGTCCCATATTGGCCGGGTATATAGGCGTTTACGTTCGGATCAAAGAATGCCCCGGCTGATCCGGGTATCCTGGTGCGTACAAATATGGCAACCTCTTCGTCGTTTTTGTCAAATTCAATGCCGTCAATCACATAGTTTTCGCGTTTGTCAATTTCAAGCCTGGTTTTAGCATCAAACGGAGTGGATACAAATTCCGTGCTGATTATTTTTAATTGCAGCGGATTTATAAGGTTTGGATCATCTGAAAATGGCAGGGCTATAAAATAATCACCCTTCACAAGCTGATTTCGAAACAACACCCGTTCAATCTGCCCGAGGGTATTGTCCCTGGAAAGGTCACAGTTTTTAGAATTCCCCCACAGCCTGTGCCGCGTCTCGATCTTATTGGATATCTCCTTGCGCTCTTCGCTGGATATTCCGAGAATTGAAGCCTCCGGGGTTGACTCAAGGGCAAGCCCGGTGTTTATAACGGTGTCAATCAGTCTGCCGATAATGGCCCTGGCCTGCATACTGTCCGTATAGGCCCGCATTGATCTCAGGCGCATTTTGTAAATGTCGTTGCCGAATGCTGTCGGGTAATTCATGCCGCCCGAAAACTTCTCACCCCCAAATCCGCCCGTTCGCTGCCGGTATCCGGATGATATCCGGTGCGCCATTTCGGGCTGGACGGTCTGCAAGGTTTCCATGGCCGGTGCTGGTACCGGTGGTGCCTTGCGGGTAAAAAAGGATTTTATCTTGGCCAGGTTCAATATGTTCTCCGGGAGACAACGCTGGTTACGCC
>SDBT01001346.1_pt1 | contig 43073 bp, 49 predicted proteins | sample 2277101 | NCBI WGS metagenome assembly SDBT01 (sample SAMN10404973, study PRJNA504765) | marine sediment metagenome | isolation source: marine sediment core GS10_PC15, 103 cmbsf | place: Arctic Ocean: Southern Knipovich Ridge | collected 2010
GTGGAGATAGAATCCTTTGTTCTGAACTGGCAAAAATAAAGGCACAAAGAAATGAATGATAAATTTCTAATCCCTTCCCTTATTATTATTGCAGTAATGTCAGTAATTGGACTCGGAGCAGGAGTCTATAATTTTCAGAATAATGCTGTCAATGAACTTTCAGCAGAACTATCCAACAGACTCAATTCACATGAAGATACTGCGAAAAAATTAGATACAAAAATTACAAAAAATGAGAACTTTAACAAAATGGATGCAACACATCTTTTGGCATTACAATTAACAGTCGATAAGCTAGAGGAGCAGACCACCCAACAGCAAATATCCATAGCAATCTTACAGGCAAGAGGCGATGTAACAACTCAACCAAAAGGAAATACTCCACCTGTAGATACAATACAATTACAACTAAAACACTCAGACAACAAAGGCAATACAAAACCTAGTGGATATCCTAGAGATGTTCCAGCAGTTCTGATACAGGGTGAATCCTCATTCCTAAAGAAATCATTTATCATCACAATCAAAGACCCCAATGGTGCATTTGTCAAGGATAAATTCGGAGTAACTCTATCAGACGGTGATATCTCAGAGGCATGGATTCCATCTACCAATCCAGTCGCAGGAACATACACAGTAACAATCAAGATTGACCTCAAGACTGATTCCATACAGTTTGCTTTGCTTTGAAGTGTCCAAATGGCTGTGGACCTATGAGGGAGTATGGCAGTACCATAAAATGCGAAAAATGTGACTTTTTTATGGATGTCGGCTATCTTAGAAAATGACAGATGATCGTGATTTAGTTCTTAGTTTTATGCCAGATGGATGTATATGCACAGACCTTCGAGGTCACGCAGTTACAGTACAAGCTCTTCATGGAGAGAAAAACCTAGCAACGTTTCACACTGGCTATGGATTCCTAGTAAAGTGGAATAGACCACTAAAATATTTCATTACAAATTTTACTCCAGACATTAAACACGAACTACTAATCAAAGCTATTGAGAGATCCATTGACAGATGGGCAAGCAGAGTCAAATTAGAAATCGTTAGATTTTTTGATCCTGATTTTAGCGTAAAAGCTGATTGGTTTGAAATTAAATTCGTTAAAGGTAGTGAGATGATTAATCAAGGTGCACTAGCAGAAGCTCAACGTGGTATTGTAAGAATTAACGATGATTGGTTTTGGGCAGTAGAGCCAGAACCTGAACCACGAAACCTGGAATACACCCTGACCCACGAGCTAGGGCATGCCATCTTTGGCATGCTTCATGGCTGTGGAGGGATAATGGACCCAAGATACAAAGACGTGAGACCTGACATCAATGACTGCACAATACATGACGCAATCATGGATCATAGGGAGAATAAACAATGGGCATCAGACGAAAACTTTAGAAATGAGAAACAGGCATACTGGGACAGCGACCTTAACTTGGCTGAAAAGAATTTGATAATCGAGGGTATGGCGACTAATCCAACAAATGACATGGTTTCGTATGCCGTGACCATTACTGGCGGAGTGACTAGAAAGGGGGATCTTGCAAATCCAGGGGATGTCATCACTGGAACTAATATCGCTGGGAAGATACTACAACAGATAGGCAAGGATGATTATTATTTTACAGGCACACTTGACTCCATAATATGTGCCGTGTCTCTAAAGGCTACCGTAGATGGAACGTCAGTCATCGTCTTGCCTCCAGACGGTTCCAGCCAAGACAAATTGAATAGAATCCAAGCAATATTGGATGAACCATAATTAATAACACTTTAGTAGTTACCCTCTTCAGTCTAATTAGTGTCAGAAGAAACTTTCAATCTTGGTGGTCACACACTCAAAGAATGGGCGTTTATTATTCTCATGCTAAACCTAACTGTGGTAATTGTCTCTTTTGCAATCGTCTTCTGGATGGCTGTAATAAACAATCCCGATGCAATATCTATCTCAGGCAGTATTGACGTATCTCAGATCACGACTATCGTGTTTGGAATTGCACTTGTAGCCACTGTTCTAGTATCCCAGAAATTGACAAAGGATTCAGTCGTAGAGGCAATCGCACAGACTGACAAAGTTTGGACTGGCGAAGAGAAGAAACCATGAGCAGATTCTAATAACACTTTTAATCTGACACCCAAAGCTGAATTATGCCCTCATGGCTCACCCCAGCACTGGTCTCAATCGTAATAGTGATTCAGATCATAATAGTTGTAATCGTAATTCAACCCTGCAACTGTTAAAGGTAAGACTCTTTTAATCGCAAATCTTTTAGTCTTACAACCCTATTATTTTTTATGCCAAAGGACTTTGTATTTTGTTCGGCATTCGCTGGCGAGCATTCGATCCAGTTTTCTGAGACCATTGACGGTCCAGCTCCCTGGCACAGTCGATGGGCACCTGGTGAGCTATCTTATAGACTCAATAATAGATCGGCTGATTTCTCAGAGCGCCATCAGATCAGAGCAGTAACTACGGCACTAAGGGCTATCCAGTTGCATGAGTCTGATATTAAATTCAGAAGGGAGCGAAACCTGACTGCCCATGTAGACTTTAACATATCCTTTGAAGGTAGGGATAAATTTTCTAGCGATAACGTATTTGCGCATGCTTGGTTTCCAGGACAGGGCGATATATCAGGCGATGTCGAAATCAACGATGAATCATGGGAATGGGTACCTGGCTCATATTTGCAGGATCTAGCGCATCCTCCACTAGTGCCAGTTCTAATCCATGAGTTTTTGCACTCTCTAGGATTTCGCCATAATACCAATAACCCAGAGTCTATTCTATATCCCAGCTTTAACCTGGGGAGAAGAAAAAATCGCCTGCACGATGATGACATTACTCTACTCCAAGATGACTATGGTGTCAGAACCTTGCGCCCTTGGCAACTAGATTATTTCAGAAGGCGCAGAGATGCTGGATGGGATTTCAGTTAATAACACTTTTAATTTTAGTATGAGAAATTAGAATGACAGATCTTGGTTACAGTCGCAGGCTTACGTTTACCTACATCATGGACAACAGCTAGTCTAGATGATCCAACTTTTGACATATCAGCCGATGAACTAGATGATGATTTACAGGTTATCTCGGATCTGGATTTTGGCACTTTTGACTTAACGACTCCCCGAGTAAATGTCACCACAATAGCAGCAAACGATACCACAGCAGCCCTTACAGTTACTGATGCCACTGGAATAATAGTATCCCAGGCTAACTGGAATATCAACGGAAACCAGATAATTAATACTGGAACGCTGACACTGCCTACCAGTACTGATACACTAGTGGGCAGAGCGACAACTGACACCTTAACTAACAAACAATTTGAGGATGACTCCCTTGTACTCCAGAATCCAGCAGATACCTTCAATTATACTATACAGACCAGTGCAATCGTAGCAGCGAGAACTGTTACGATTCCACTATTAACAGCAGCTGGAAATTTTGCCATAGACTCTTTTAGTAATACATTTTCCACATCTCAGACATTTTCTGACTTTGTTGATTTTACCGAAATCTCCGTACCAGGAGCGCCAGCAGCAAACAATCTTCGGATGTACGCAATAGATGAGGCGACTGTTTCACACATTGAATTTCAGAACAGTGGGGGAACAAAGTTTCCGTTACAAAGGTCTGTATCAAATATCGTTGCATCAGCGACAACGTCTGGAGCAGTAAACAAACAAGCCACAGACCAAATCGCAAGTGGCACGGCAGACAATGTGGATATTATTGCGGCGATGGTTCCTGTTGGTACGGCTCTGATAAGAGAGGGAACTTATAATATTCAAGCTCAGGTAGGTCCCTCAGCAGGCAAGAGAATACTCAAGGGAGATGGAATAGGAGCAACTGTTTTCCAAAGGGATGTTAATTTTGATGGTGTAAGTTCCAGACCCCTTTCTGTCTCTAACCAAGATCACATCACCATGAGAGATTTCACAATAGACGGAAACAATGCCAATGTGGTAGGTGGTGCATCCGAATCATCACAGTCGGAACTATTCCTGCTAAATGCAGACGACTGCAATTTTAACAATATAGAAATTAAAAATACCAACACGGCAGGTGTGGCACTGAACAGTTGTGAAAGGATTACCTTCTTCGGACTCACCGTTACTGATGCTAACCCAACGATAGAGGGAGGCAGAGGAATGTCATTTAATGTAGCAGACACAATCGATACGACCGTATCTGGTGGTATTTTTAAAGACAATGTAACACAGGGAATACTTGCTAATTTTGTACATAGAATGACCGTCATGGGTTCACACTTTGTCAACAACGCAACACAGAACGTTGGTGGTCAGTTCACATACTTTGCTGATGCAGAGGATGGAATCCTAATGGGCAGTCACTTTAGCGGAACAGGAAATAACAGTCAGGGTGTAGAAAATATGGGAATTAGGACAATCACACTGGGAAACACGTTTAAAGACCAAGGCAGGATGAGTATGTCACTTTTAGACAATGATGTGGTAAAAGCTGGAACAGATGACAAGTTTGGATTGTATGTAGCAAACATAGTAAAAGACAGTGGGAATGTTGGTGACTTTGCAGCATTTGAAACAATCCATGTGCTTCCTGGAACAGATCAAACGAATCACTTTATCGTAGCATTAAACATGGTAGATGATCAGAGGGGAACACCGCACACCACTTATGGCGCAAGGATAAGAGCAGACTCTGATGAGTTTATTATCATGGGTAATGATTTCATTGAAACAAAAACAGGTGGAATACTTGATGATTCAACAGGAACAGTTAAACAGATAGTTGGTAATCTTCCATTTAATTCTAATACTCACCTACACCACGATGGTGCAGATGCCGTAATATCACTGGCAGGAGCAACTGGACACCTAGAGTTTGGTGCAACACCAGCAGATGCAGGAGCTCCAGCCAGTCCGATCAGGCTATCTAATGCCACTGGAATATCCGTACGAAATGTGGGAGATACTGACAACTTTGATTATCTATTTACCGAAGTATCAGGCGAGGTTCCAGTCGTTAATCATGGCGGAACTGCAACCAAACAACTCTTACTAAATACAGCAAGTGCCACTGCTGCAACAAGTACCACACTTGATTTCAATCAGACATCATCCCAAGTGGTAACATTCCCAGATGCTACCTTCACGGTTCTAGGCGACGCTACGACTGCAACCCTCACCAACAAGGACTTTGAGGATAACGGTCTTGTAATACAGAACCCAGCAGATACTTTCAGCTATACATTCCAGGCAGGAGCAATACTAGCAGCAAGACAGATCACTCTGCCAGTCCTTACCGCAACCTCCACAATGGCATTCGCTGACTTTGCAAACGCATGGGGAACGCAGAACCAGGATATCGCTGCAACTGGAAAATGGCAGGAAGCAGGAGTCAATATTTCACCTATTGGTCTACATGACAAGTGGTTTGGTGTCAAAGAAATGTTCTTACCTTCAACAACTCCTGCCGCTGCCATAGCCACGAGAGAACCTACTGCAAGCCAGCCAGCATACGAACACATGGCATTTATAACAGCCGCTGATGAAGTCGTGATGCTTCAATGGACACCGCCAAGAAACTGGGATGAGGGAACAGTTACCGCTATATTCTATTGGACAGCCTTTGCAGGAGTTGGAAATGTAATATGGGATATATCAGGTCTGGCGATAGGACAAGGGGAGGCAATTAATCAGGCATTCCCAGCCGCAACTGCCGCAACTGCAGATGGATTTGACGGAACTAATGATCACATGCACCTAACAGCCAGAACCACTGCACATACCATAGGTGGAACTCCAGCAACATCTGACCACGTCATATTTAGAATTAGAAGAAATGGTGCTGCTGGTGGAGATACTCATACCGCAGATGCCAATCTTATCGGTGTATCACTAGAATATTCCATAGATGCAGGAGTCGCTGCATAATGCCTATCTTTGATCCTGCTATCTTTGACGGTACTCTTGGTGGCTTCATCTTTGATGACGGTGGCGTAGCACCTGCACCTCCAGGCGCTGCCATTAGAACTATTACTGTAAAACTGGCAGATACTAATCTATCTCTAAAAATTGCCGATATTATAGTACCATTAAACGTGGAGGGTGAATAATGGCTGATCTAGTTCTTGTCGAAGGTGAGGAAGGCTTTAACATTGATTTCCTGGTACAAAATTCTGATGGTATAGTGGACATCTCTGCCTTTGACTCTAAAGTTCTAACGATAAAAACAACTGATTATGTTACTACTTCGCTGACCAAGACGCTGACCTTTGCCACAGACGGCACAGATGGAAAGGCTCGCTGGGCTGTAACCTCTGGCAATGTACCCACTGGTGGCACAATGTACTTTGGACAGATCAACCTTACAGATACTGGCACACAAATAAGGAAGACATTCACAATAGATATCGAAGTGGAGAGGAAACTAGATTGAGCGTTGAGAGAGCCTCTGGCTATGCGGATCTCCGTATGATAAGACGTAGACTAAACCTGGATGATACTCAAACAGCAGCAGACCAGAAAATCAAGGATGCCATGAGAACAGCAGATAACCATGTCAATACTCAGGTGGGACTTCATGCCACTGTTCCTATCCCTAACCCAGATGATGAACTAAAGACACTGGCATCTGACTTGGCAGGGGCACATTACAACTACTGGACAAGCACAGACAAAAAGACCGATGGCATAGCAAAATTTGAAAAGGCTGTCCAAGAACACATCATGGCTAGGTATGGTCAAAAGAACCCCTCTGGCGTTTCTGGTAATACCTTCAGCAAGGCATCTGGGAATGTTACAGGGCTTGAGTCGTAATGGTTTATGCTGCTGGCGATCTTCGTGATACTATCAAGGCTGCCTGGGGTCTTACTGGCAGACTAGACAAAACCGAAACAGATACTCATAAGAATATAGTCCAGTTCTTTGGATTTCCCCAGAGAGCAGGCGGTGCTGAATGGGCTAAAGTTATCGAAGTCAAAAAGATAAACACAGATGTTGATGAGAATAGAATTATCCATCCACACTTTGATGAAGTAACTGACAGGTATGAAATAACCTGCAAGTATAGAGTGCTGGGTGCTGACGATGTGATGTACGATGAAGCCGAGTCCGACATAGAAGACATGACCGAAGAAATTAACAGAATCCTAGATACAACATATAATCCATCAGGCGCTCCTCCGATATCATCATTTTTTACCACAAACAAGCAGTGGTTTAATCGGGATGTCCTAAAAAACGACCAGCCTGAATTAGTCAGATATCTATCGTTTACCCTTACCCAGATACAGTCGCAGTCCGAGTTTGTTTATCGTGGCTTTGGTGGGGTTCTAGCTTGGGATACTGCCTCCACTGGTGACAACAAGCGTGGCGCAAATTATACCTATACTGAGGCTGACAATGTCCGAATAGGTCCAGAAGGATATCCAGTAACAAACCGCATGTCTAGGCTTAGTTCACCAAACCCGATCAAAGTCAGGCGAGCATTCAGAGGCACATTTACTGCTAATATGTATGCCAAAAAGCAAGATCTATCTGATGCCTTCATAGACCAAGTGGATAATATCTATCTGGCACAAGCCAATGGCGAGCTAGCCACAACCGTATTCCTTCATGCAAATGACAGCCAGGAAACCGTACCAACAACTCTAACGACTACCACTACTCTCATGGTGACTGGCATAACAAAGGATGCTACTGATGCGCACCTGGTTAAATATACTATAACAGGCGAGCTAACCAAACCAACAACGGTGGCGATCACTTAATGGTAAACTCTGGAGAGCTTGTAGAGCTAATCAATGCGGATCAAGTAACACTGACCAATGCCACAGACTCGTTAGACTTTGGGCAACTCTTTAACATCGGCTGGAATAGAGATGTGCCACAGATAAAAAAACCACGAGGTGACGGCACTGTGGAATATCTAGACGGCACAGCAGGCATTACAATAGAGGCTGACATTTTTCTTACTACTCCAGAAATCACAACGTTTCTGGGCTATGCCATACCAACTGGAACCCCTCCACAACTTGTTCTCAAAAACTGGGATCTAATAACCACTGGACTGGATGCTGCCACAGATACCATAAGGATTAGTGGCAAGCTTAATGGCTTGCGATTTATTGCAGGCGAGGATGATCTTGCCAATTACCATATAACTATAACATCAGCAGATGGAGTGATAACTGAACCATGAGCCTTGAAGGTGAACTCCGTAGCTGGCTATTGCAATCTATGAGGGAAGCTCTAATTATTTCCCCTAGATTCACAGATTATAAAATAAGCCAGATACCGTTTGCAGATTTTAGTCCAGTATCATTTGCATTAGATCAAAAAGTCGAGGATATGGTATCTGCCAGAATACAATCCCAGCAAGGCGGTGGTGACATGGAAGGACAGGATATGGGTCTTGGTGGTGGTCTTGGTATGTCGCCAAGTAAAATCGGCTCTATGATAAAAAACCCAATGGGTATGGCACAAGCCAGACTCTTTGCTGCTGGAGCTGCACCTGTGTTAATTGCCATGATGATAAAACCAGTAACTGAGGCTATAATAGCAGAACTCACCAGACCAGGAGGATTACTAGATACCAGATTCAAGCGAGACATACCAAATGAAATCGCATTTTATCTAAGTCGTGAACAGCAACAAAGATCAAGGATCGGAGACAGACAGGTAATAATCCAGACAGCACCAGGCTTCTCCAATCGAGGAGGCTTTGGTCATGATTCCATTCTCAGAAGAATATCTGAGAACAGAGGCGATGCTTACAGAACCTCTGGTATCGGACTGACAGACAAGGCTTATGGAGTGATACCATAATGGCTGGTACTGGTGCAATCTTTAGGTCCACAGCCGTCACTGATACAGAGTCAAGTCTAGGCTCTAGTGAAAAAATCGAGTTTAATGGTGGCGCTGTGCCCGACTCCCAAGGGAATCTACAAAGAACTCTTGTCCATATGATAGAAGACATCTCGATTCATTCTACTCCAAAAAAGCATCTATCCAGGATACAAGCCAACAAGCTTGGGACAAAAGAAGCCATTCTGGCAGGCTATTTCAAATCTCCTAACACTGCCACAGGTATAGGCAATCTGAATAACTGGATGATAACCGACAAGACAAACGCTGCTCTTGACAGAGGCAGGTTTGGCATCAGAGTGGACTGGGTCAGTGCTTGGAACCTAACTCCAAGTGCGACAGTAGCCTATATCCTATATGACGTGGAAATCATAACCGAGCCAGATGATCCAGACAGTGCAGCGTTTATTGCTAAACTCTACATGAATGGCGTGCCGATTTGACAGAATATTCTTTCACTGTAACCTATCTGCCAACCTCTACTGTGATCTCTGCTGAGGATGTCGAGCTGATAAAAGTCAGAATAACTGGCACAGGCGAGATAAACTCCTGCATCCTAAGGCTGAACAATGAGACTGGCAGATTCATTAACATTGTTCAAGTAGACCAGTTTGACCAGTTTAGAGTAGAAATAACAGATGAGGATGCTCTTACCTTTAATCGAATCTATGAGGTCGATAAGATAGTTCCAGTGGAGTCAGCCCTAGAAGGTCAGGTTCTAGAGGTGCAGATGCTAGGACAGGAACACTACCTGCAAAAAGTTCCCTTTGCTAAACAGTATTACTTTGATAACTCTAACTTTATGATTAAGGACTTATCTGATATCTATAATGCCTCTCTACCAGCAACGACCACAATGCCAGCTATCACAGGACATGACAGTACGACTACAAACGAAATGCCAGAGTGGACTTCTAATCACATCGATTTCAATATCCAAGAAACAATGGCATATGACGCAATGGTACAAGTCGTCAATAGGCTTGGATCTTCAATCTCATCAGGAGGAGCTGGAGATTTTTTTGAGCTTTTCTTCTCTAACGGAGCATCTACGACACAAATAGCCCTTACAGCATTCTCCAGTGGCTCAAAGCCAGTCAGCCCAATAACGATTAATGATACTGACGCTGTAAACCCCGATCCAACCGAGGGTGGTATAGAAGCAGAGACTGGCACAGTAGTCGGCATATGGGGTGCAGACGGCTTTGGTACTCAACCCACTGGTGGTTTTATCTTTCATGGTATCCTGGAGGCTTTTGAATTACATCCACAGTGGGATGCCACTGTAACCTATCCGCAAGATGCAAGGGTGCAAAAAGATGGCATACACTATATCTCTGATATTAACAGCAACACTTCTGATCCTGCTGTTAGTAACTGGACATCCAAAGTAATCTCTGATACAGAGTTTCTAGGTACTAAGCAATATTCAGAGTGGACAGAAGACAAGGCTGCCCTCTGGATAAACTCAGGTTCTAATCCTGCCAACCTATTCCCAGCTACAGACAGAGGCTGTTGGGATGGCAATATGGTAATCCAGGATGGTACCCATTACAGAACCTATGTGGAGATGCGAGAAAAGGATCCTCTCGATGGTGATGTTCAATACAAGTATGGTCAGACCAATACTGGCGAATATCGAGCTTTTACCATGCTGGCTGACCCAGCAATAGGTGGTATGTCTGGCGTGTTTGCCAGTAATGATAAAAACGGTGTCGCCTTCTCAGGCAATGTCGCAGAGTTTGATGGCACTGACTGGATAGTAAAAAGAGAGACAGCAGATGGCGAACAGGTTGGAGTCATAGAAGAAAGCAAGGTCTATGAGAAACAATCTGGCACATGGGTGGATATTTCACCAGCAATAAACAGGGGAAACGACTGCTTTCATGAGTATGCCTCTTGCGTAAATGATGCTGGATTCAACAATACAGACGATGGTGCTGGCGGTACATATGGCGATACCTCGGCAGTAAAATATACCTGGACATTTACTGGCAGAGACACAATACTTGATGAGATATTCACTATTACTGATTATTACAAGATCGGGGCTTGGGCTAACTTTAGAGTGCCATATCCCATTAACATACACAACGGCATCACAGAGACTCTAGGGCAACTATGGGGAAACAATATCACGAAAAAAGAGCCAGTAACCTTTGATGCAAATGGAATGCACCTGAGCCATTCGGGGAATATCGGCTTTAATCATACTGAAGCAGAAGAATTTGGCATATGGGATTCACTCCAGTTCCATATGAGATTCAAGTTTGAAGTGGAGACCATACCGACTGTCTTTATTTATCCTCTTACAGCCAACTACAAGATGACATGCTATCTTTATGATTCAAACGACAACGTAGTACGAAGTGACTTTATAATAGATTTTGACGACCACTGGGAGCAGATCACCCTTCCAATATCCAGCTTTAAGGTATATCGAGCCAGACTGCCACTCCGTTGGGGTAACATCAAAAACAACCTCGTCCTCCAGTCTTTAGATATACTTAACACATTCCAATGGAAGAACATCAAGCAGATCGTAATCCAATTCCAAGAAGTATATGACGATGAGGGTAGGTATTCACCAGAAACTTGGATTGGCACTTTGTTGTCTATTGTATCTGGCAGAATACAGATGTGGATTGATGGGTTCCAGTGGACAAAGCCAGGACTCGCAGTAACACCGCCAATTACTAGTGGTAGGTTCATCGTGCCACCCTTCCCACAAGAGACACAGATATCAAATCATGTCCAACTAACACAGGCTGCCCTCTCCCAGCTTGAGATAGAAAAATTCAGGCATAAGGAGTTTGTAGTAAGGACAGAAGGCAAACTGGATATTAATTTTGGCGATTCGTTTTTCTTGCAGAAGGATGACATGGTAAGCGATAATGATAATTCAACAAGTAACAACATCAAACTTGTCGCCAAAGTCATCGAGCTTGAGATATCAAAGCCAAGCGACTCTCCTGGTGGCTTTGTCAGAACAATCACAGGAGTCAAGAGGTTTGAATAATGGTACAAAAGGCTAATGTCAGAAAACCAATCGGCAGACGAATAAAGGATCTACAGGATACCAACCAGCAACAGTACGGTCTAATCAGACGAAGATTTAGTGCGCCTCAGACCATCGGGATTCCATCTGGTGCAGGCGCTATTGGCACTTCTCCAGTCTCAGGGAATTTCCTAAGAATCGAAGGCGACAGCATGATTGGACCTATCGCATTTTTCCCTAGAGTATATCAGATCGTTTCAGGTACTCCAGACGAAATAATCATATCTGCTGGCACAAACGCATTCTCCACATATGTCATCGTAACTGGTGAGGGTCTTGCCGATGATGATGTGGATACCATTACAGGTGCAGCGTTCTCAGGGCAAGTATTCTATCTCCAAGCAAATACAGTGTCACAGCTTACCCTCAAACATGGTACAGTCAATATACTAACGCCAGATGCCAACGACTTTGTTATTCCAGCAGGAAATATTGCCATACTCATCTTTGATCCTACTGTAGCAGGTGGTGCTTGGAGAGTTATTGGGCTTGCTGCCACAGGTGGCACAGGTGACTTTGCTAATAGAGCATTATCTAACCTTACAAATCCGACTTCAGTAAACCAGGATCTAGTTCCACAAGCTAACTTGGATCTGGGCACAGCAATAAGTACCTGGCAAAAAGTCCACACTAGAATAGTGGAGTTTCCACTCATTGCCTCGCCAACCAGCAACCTCACTCAGATCTATTCGGATGCAAATGCCGATATCAATATCAATTTTAGAAGTGGGAGTGAAATAAAATTCCGAGAGCAAGGAATTGAAAAACACTCTCTTACTGCCTCAACGTTTAGTGTTCTAAATATCATCCTAGGCGATGGCACAGCCGATGTTGGCAGACTTTCCTTCAATGACCTAACTGCTGCCACAGCGCCTTCCAATGGTCAGATGTATAGGGAAGGCTCTGATGTTAAATGCTTCTCTGGTGGTGCAGAACGAAGCCTCACTGATATTGGTGCGGCAGCAGGGGCAAACACAGAGCTGTCAAACCTTATCAGTCCCACAACTCTCAATTTCGGATTAATACCCCAAGCAAACTTGGATCTTGGCACTTCGGCTGACCAGTGGCAGAAAATATTTGTCGAGAACGTTGAGCTGACTGGCACAGCTTCGACTGGTTCTACTCTCATGCAGATTTACCGAGACACCAATGACGATATGAACTTCAACATACCACTAACTAACACATTCTTCTGGAAAGTTGGTGGAGTTGCTGAGATGATACTAAGTGATACGGGTTCTTTAACGAGTTTGACCAATGTTTCAACTGACCAACTCACCCTAGATGTCAATCCTGTGGCTCCTGCGATTAACGGTGTGATGGCTAGTGACGGCACAGACATTCGTGGATTCTCAGGTGGCTCTCTGGTTAATCTATCAAATCTGGCAACTGACACCCTAAATAATTTAGGTACGACAAGCATCAACGCAGATCTAATACCTCAAGCAAATATCGATTTAGGAACATCTGGTAATCAATTTCAAAAACTGTTTGTCGAGAATGTTGAACTAACAGGAATCGCATCAACTGGCACGACCCTTATGCAGATTTATCGTGATACTAATTCTGACATGAACTTTAACGTGCCTGCTACAACTGATCTGTATCAGTGGCGTTTTGCAGGAGGTGTCGGTGCTACTCTCAACGAGTCTGGTGGTTCAACTAGATTTGATGTGGATAGACTAGAGGCAAACCTAGATTTACAATTTCAAAACGCACTGTCTGATCCTGCTGTAAATGGTAATATGAGAATGAATGGATCAGACGTTAAGGTATTCACAGGAGGCGTTCTCAAAAACCTGACAAACATTGGCACAGGAGCTAGTGTGACCCTACCATTATCAGTCAATGTTGATACCAGGGGAACAGTATCTGGCACACAGATTCTGGACCTATCTCTAGTTACAGCCCACTACCACACCATGACACTATCTGGCGATGCTGATTTTACCTTCATCAATCCTCCTGCAGATGGGCTGGAGTTACAGTTCACTCTTGATATAACCCAGGATGGCATTGGAGGTCGTTCTATAACGTTTAATGATACTCTGGAAACCTCTGCAGTCGATGTAAAAAAAGGCATAGGTGAAAGGACTATCATTATAGTCTCAACTCGTGATGCTACTCCGAGAGAGTATTCTACCTTTGGCTCAGCCCTTACACCATCTGTTTCAGATGTGGGTGACAAATGGAGTGATCCTGTTGACTCTAGTATCGTGCCAACAGGTAATCCTTCTGTCTTTAGCATCGGTACTGGCTCATCACCATTCCTAAACGGACATTTCACAGGTACACTAAGCGTGCCTTTCATAGCGTCAACAAGTTCTGATCTGACTATAACTGGTCATCTTGTTCCATTTTCAGATGGCTCACAGAATCTCGGAACTAGTATCTTTGGTGGTAGATGGCAAGATCTATTTCTCTCTGGGCAAGTATCCTGCTTTGATATCAATATCCAAGATACTAATTCTCAGGTAATCAACACTGGTCCTAACTGGATTCGGTTTACCGACATGGCATCTGGCTCTGTAACAACGCCACTATCAGTAGCAACCTCTAATCTATTCCTGGATACCAGTACTGGAGAGATATCTGTCAAGAAGTTTGGCGGTGGTACAGTGTCTCTTGAAGGAGCTGGTGCAGGAGGCGATAATTGGGGCGATCCAGTAGATGCCAACATAATCCCTGATCTCACAACAAACAACAGGGATCTTGGCTCAGCGACCAATCAATTCAACCGAGCTTGGTTTGATAATATCGTGGAGATAGGAGCTCTTGTTATGAGTGGAGCTATAACATTAGGCGGTGCAATATTTGGAGAGGGCTTTGCGTTTACCGATACTGGTTCACTATTTCCCCAAGTCAACGGTGTGCCATCAATAGGCTCTGATGCTCCAGGCACAGGTCAATGGTATGACGATGTGTTTACTGAAACTCTATCATTTAGAGGCGCAGGTGGTGATACTACTCAAACAAAAAGATCAATTTATGCTACAGGCTCACGCATGGTCTTTCAACAACCTTTCGCAAGCGATGGATATGAGTTTAGAGATGGACCCGATATTGCTCACCGTCTAAATGCACAAGGAGGACACAGTTTCTATAATAATCAGGGAGTAGGTACAGAATCGTTTAGGATTACGGCTGGTAGTTCTGCTCAATCACCTTCTGCAAATTTTACCTCGCTTCAATGTCTAGATGATGGAGAATTAAAACTTTCAGCAGCAGGTGGAACAGGTCAGTTGAGATTACTTCGTGACTTCACAGGCGTCCAAATTTCCGAAGGTGCAAATAATCATCTTAAATTAGGCAATTCTGTCGAGATACAATGGGCAAGTGGTGAGAAGATTGAACGCAACCTTAACAACCTGACCTATACTGCTGCAACAACTCATTTCTTTGTAATAGGGAGTTCAACTGAAATGCAGGTTAGAAATGGTAGTGTAAGGATTGACGGAGGAGGTGATTTCAGGTCAGACAGCGCCACAGAAATAGGATTCAAAGTAACCAATGACACTTTTTCGACTGGTTCAGAGGGAACAATGCAGATACCAAGATCAACACTTGTGAGTCCAGCAGACGCAACGCTTGATGTCTTGTTTGGTTCAGGCGATGGAGCTATGGGCTTATCAGGTGCAAACGAGGCATTCCCAAAACTTCATGTAAAATCTAACGGCAACTGGAGTCATGCAAACCTTGCCAACTCGAATTGAGGCATAATACTTATGAGCAGCACAGGCGCACTGGCAATATGGAAGACGGCTATCTTTCCAGGAAGGAAAAAAGTGTCTGATATAGAATACATGGCAGCAATCGCAGAGGGAGTAAAAATTTCTGGAAGTGCGGTTCGTTCAAACTCAGCCAGTGTGTCAGCCACTTCCGCTAATGTTGATATTGTTGTTTCAGGTTCTAAAGACGGTTATCTGGCAGGGGCTACAGTTATTGTCCACACTTCTGGTGTTGGTGGTCTCCCTACAAGTTGGAATGCCACACTTCAAGCACCAATAGGAACACAAATTGAAAAAGCAGCAGCAGGCATTGATAATGCTGGTTATTCTTTCAGCTTCACCAATAAAGGAACAAAATTAGTAGCTGGTCAAACCTTTAGATTAATCATTAGTGCCAGTCAAGTCACAGATGTAACGGGGCTAATAACAATCATAGAAGTTCCTACAGGTGTCTCTCCAGTACTACCATAAACACTTTTTAACATAGTATTATCCCTTAGAATCATGTCAAAATCAGAAGCACCAAGAGCGCCTCCAATGACACCATACAACCTCACACCTGAACTAATCCAGCAAAACGTGGCAGCCTCAAAGAACCGGCTCAATGCAGTAAAAGGACAAGCCACAGGCATGGTAGACGAGACCTATATCCAGGAAATCAACTCCTTTGCCATGATAATGATTCAGCTAGTCGAGGAAATAGGCAGGCTCCAGAAACAGATTGATGTTGTAAGGAAGGAAAACGACAACCTAAAGCCAAATACCACTAAAACACCGCCTCCAGTAGATCCAAAAAAGAAAAATGGAAAATAACTTCATTTTTTGCCCAGATCACAACGTAACTTATCATAAAGACTTAGAGGGCGGATGCCCATATTGTAGATATTCCTAAGACCCCCCCACCGATGTTTCCAGTCCAGCTAGTATCTTGAATATGTTATGTCCTTATTATTATTAGAATCATGTAAAAAATTATTTTGATTATCAGAGAGTGGAAACACTGGTGGGGGGGTGTGGCACAGTTTGATATGGCGCTGGATTTTGGCTTGTGACTCAAAATCCTTGCCACATTGGCTGCAGTGATAAGGATAATCCCAGTTATATGGCTTCATTACATTTTACCTCTTTTGTAAGGCTCTAAAACCACAACAAAGATAACATCTATCACAATAACACGTTTTTGACATTCTAAGAAAAGTTTTCCAAGCCATTACATTTCATTCCTTTTGTAGGCTTGCCAGTTAATTTTCTGTTTGCCTTGAATATGATTAACTAAATCACAATAATCCATCAAACCAAATTTATAGAAAGTTTCGGCTAGTTTCATTTTATCTTGTTTTAGAAACATTTTTGATAAACCAAGATTGTATCTACAAAGAGTCTGATAACCTGCAAAAATAAGCCAGTGTTGTAATAGACTCTCTAAACTCAAACCTTACATTTCCCTCATTTTGTAGGTCATGGTAAAAAGAAATACCTATTATTCTGGTCTTGTTGCTTGCCCTTTATCTCCATACATAACTCCTCCAGGCTTAGATCAAAGACCTGTTTCTTAGTAAACCAGTACATCTTGATTCTATTCTCCTCATATAGCTCGTTCCTTAGGTTAGTCCTTTTTACTGACTTGCCATTCTTCCAGTGTACATCTCCGTCTATCTCTACTACTTCAGGCGGATACTTGCCCAAAATGATATAGTCAGGCACAAATATCTCGAAATCCTCTGCCACCTCTTGAGGACTCATATATATATCAAAATCTGGTATCTCCAGCTTATTGGTTACCTTGTTAAAGAATAGAGCGTTAACTGGAGTGACAGCCTGGATCTTCAAATAATTAAACGCTGCTAGGAGCTTGTGCTTTTCTGGATAATCCCACTGGTACTTGTCTGACTTCATGGCATGGTGCATGAAACCCTTAATGTTTTTCATTTTCCTCCAACTTCTCCAAATACAGTGCCAGGCGTTTCTCTCGATTAGCCCTGACCTTTGGATTCTTTATGCTCTGATTCTCAGTCATTTTCTTCTCCTAGAATTTTTTGCTTCTTATAGGATTTTAACGCAAGTTCTGTTATCGCAGAACTTAAATCAATAACCTTCGTCATTTTTTTTCTCCAAGAACTTCTTTTCGTAGATAGCGACCAGTAAAAGTAAAATCGTCAGTCCGTCCTTCTAGTAGTTTTTTCAGGCGTTCTACGATTTTCTCATTGTTTTCCTTTCGTTTAGTAAATTCATTCATATCTACTCCTTCAAGTAATTTCTTTTCTTCTCGATATTTTTCAGCATCCTCTTTCATTTTATTGTCTGCCAATAACTGATTTTCTAATTCTCTAACTCGTTGCAGACAAATTTCCTTATCCTTAGCGTCCTCTTGATTCTTGAGGATGTCAATCCAATATTTTTCTCTATCATCTGGACTACCAAACCAATCCATATCTCCATCTAAGAAATGCTGCTTGTCTTTTTCAGTTAGTTTCATAGCAGCCTTCCCATCTTCACCAATGGATAAGAATAGGTCATGGTCTCGTAGTTATTTTTTCTAATCGTCCTGGTTAGATCCTCACTTAGAAAGTCAGCTATTCTCACATTATATAGTGAATCAGAGAGCACAAACCAAAGCAGGCTGTCTGGTGGCAGTTTGTGTACAATGTCAGCGTTCAGCGATTCCCCCTGTAATCCCTTAAACTCTGGAAAATAATAGCCAAAGGCTCTAAACGGCTCTCTGGCAAATTTGACGTGGTGAATTATCCCAGTCATTTTTTCAATTAAATCACGATGCTTGCCCTTGTTTGTATGGATCATCTCCTCTATCTGGATATCAGTCTGCTCTAGGATGTCTCTGACACAACCGGCTGCCTCTGTAATGCTGGTGCAGTGGAATAGCTCATCGGTTAATGTCATATTTATCAAAGATCCTTATGATTTCTCCAGTATTAATCAGCTCAGACAGCCTGCCACGCACCGAAGTCCTCTTGTATTTTAGCTGGCTGGCGATATCATCAAGAGTCAGTGGACCTTGATCCTGGATGATTTCTTTGATGGTGCTTCTCTGAGAGCGAGCATGTCTCATCTATTCCAGCACTCCACCAGACCCTTGTAGAGAACTTCTGCCAGGATTATCTGGTCTTTGCCGTCTGCTGAGGTGTAATTCGCTATAATATTTCTAGACTTTTTTTCAGCCATATCCCAAAGGATCTCTATCATATGACTGCACTCCTCTGTTCTCTCAGATTCTGAGCGCTCTGGTAGGACTTGGACAGGTTCTGGCTTGTTACCATTACCATTAGCCTTCTTATCCTGCTCCCCAAAGAGCTTGCCAATAACGGCTGTCGCCTCTTCTTTAGTTGCTGGTATGTCAGCCTGGTATTTCTGCAGGATCGCTATTTGCTTGTCACTTGGCGGATTCAAAGCAATCCCTCAATAAAATCAGAGAATGATTGATCCTTGGGACATCTTTTGCCGAGTTTTTTTCGGCACGATTCTGTCACTCTTATTGTAGTATCGTTCATTATAATGAGTATAGGTTGTATGCAGTATATATATATTTAGTATAAAATGCACGCAAAGTATATTAACTATAATACCTATCTATACTTAATGAAAATGGTACAAAATCAAAACCAAATGGGTGGCGACCTATCCGCCAAAGTAATAGAGGAGCAGATATCCCAAGTATGGGAATCAAAAAGCCTTGAGACCCTCCAGGATATGGAAAAGGCAATCATGGAGGACTTGAATAAAAGAAGGACAGCAGCAAAGAATGAAGGTCGAGATGAATATGATGAGAGACTTTCTGACAAACAAGTAGAAATCAGGGACAAAGTCAGCTTTTTTATAACAAAAAAAGAAAATGAAAATGACGAAGTCTGCATTGGAGACATGTTCCATACTAGTTGGGGATATGACCAGACAAATACTGAACATTTCCAGGTTAAGGAAATTAGTCCAAGTGGCAAGACTTGCAAAGTCCAACAGATAGGATCTTCAACCGTCAAAGGCTCAGAAGGTTTTATGTGTGAGCAGGTAATCCCAGATCCAAAAGTGGTCATAGTGGAGGAATTGTGCAGGGTCAAAATCGAAAGGCACACAAAGTTTAATCCAATAGAACAAAAGCACCAGGAGATTGGAGAAATCGGGTTAAGAGGATCTGTCTGGTATGCGAGGGGGCATGACAAGCACCTACAAAACCTCTACAGGGTGAGCGGTTCAAACTACAGGAGTTGGTATGCTTAATGGAAAACTGTCCATACTGCATCCAACAATACCGAACCCCGGAAGCATTGGCAAACCACATCAACAACATCCATAAAATGGAGAAGAAATTATGACCGAAGTAGCCAGGCTTTATGGCGACAAAGCCGAGAAACTTTGGGATGGAATGTTTCTCAAGGTAGAAATTACCAGCATCGAGGGCAGGACAGTTGCGATTCTGCATGGTGATGATAATGATCCAAAGACTGCAACTGCCATGGGCGCAATGGAGGAGAAGACAGAATGAAACACTCTGCTGACTGTGAAATCTCAGAGATAATTCGCTGTCGCTGCTCATGTGGTGGAAAACTACATGGTGTTCATGCTAAACACAAGCCCGAAACTTGGAGCAAATACCATAAACGAAAGGAAAATGAAAAAAATGCCTAAACAGGAGAGCGTGAGTCTTGTATAGATCTGTCAATCTTTTACACTCATACCTCCTGGGGCAAAACCTCCTGCAAGAGGTAAGGGCTGGGGGTCTTTTGGTATCAAACCATTTTCAGCCCCCAGCTCCTTTTTTATTAACACACCACGTTATACTGGAGAGATCATGAATCTGCTTTGGACTAGAATGCCAACAAATGAGTGGATCATAGACTACTGCGATAAAGCAGGCTGCGGCTACAGAGGCATGTTTTTCGATGGCGGAAAAAAGGATAAACACTACTGCCCTAAACATAATCCTAGATTACAATGACAGATAAAGAGTGCCAGGAGTGTGGAGGCTTAGACGATGACCACGATGATGACTGTGACCAGTGAATTAAAAGAATATGATGATACAGAAATCGTTGAGGATAATCTAGAGACACCTCAGGCATTATTTGATGAGCTATGCAAGATCCATCAATTAATTCCCGAGCTTGATGTGGCAGCAGATGATAATGGCTCTAATAGTAAATGCAAATATCATCTACTGGATGCTCTAAGTGAATCCTGGAACTATCCTAAATATACTGAAACAGCATGGTGCAATCCTCCACATTCCAAGACTGAGGAATTTGTAAAAAGGGCTGAGTCTCAATGGCAAATACACAACATCAACATTATGATGATAGTTCCAGCCAATGCCATATGCGCTCACTTCTTTGATTATACCTTTGAAGAAGGACATGCTAGATATTACAGAATCTCTGGCAGACCAAGATTCCTATTCAAAGGTAGACCAACTAAACATCACTCTAGGAACTCATATTTCGTGGTAGTATGGCGAAAACGATAAAAATTCCAAAGCCCACAATGACAAATATTGTGTACCTAAAACCATTCCCCACGAACGTCAAGGTACACCCGACCGAGCAAATCCACGACCTGATGAAACTGATAGAGATGGTGGGATTCAAGGATCCCATTGTCATTGATAAGGACAACATGATATGGGCTGGGCATGCAAGGCTGATCGCTGCCAAGAACCTGGGGATGGAGCAGGTCCCCACTGTGCAGCTGGAGGGTCTCTCGGAAGACCAAAAGAAGGTCTTTTTGCTGATGGACAACAAGGTCAACGAGTCGCCCTGGAACGTTGACAATGTAAGGATCATCCTGTCGGAGATACCAAGGATTGAGCTGGAGCAGTTTGCCATGAAATTTCCAGAGGCACTTGAATTAGAATTTAGCGCTGAAGGCGTTGCCACTATAGACGGTCAACTGCCCACAGACACCAAGTGCCCCAAGTGTGGCTACTCATGGTGAATGTCGTGTCAACCTTTGCTGGATGCGGAGGATCTTCACTTGGTTACAAAAGGGCAGGATGCAAAGTTTTACTTGCCATAGATTTTGAAGAAAATGCGGTCAAGACATATAGGATGAATTTCCCTGAGACAAAGGTCTGGAAGGCAAATGTCAGGGAAATCATTGGACCACAGATCCTAAAGGAGATAGGTCTAAAGCGTGGCGAGCTTGACATCCTTGACGGCTCGCCCCCATGCTCGCCATTCTCTGTATGTGGCAAAGGCTCTGAAGGCTGGAATGTCAAGTATAAGCACAGTTCCGAATCCACGCCCCAAAGGGCAGATGACTTGTTTTATGAATATATCAGGTTGATAGACGAGCTGAGACCAAAAGTATTTGTGGGGGAGAACGTGCGCGGTCTGATTCGCGGCAAGGCAAAAGGCTATTTCAACGACATACTAAAGAAGATGGGGAAAATAGGGTATGACACCCAGGTATTCGACATCAATGCAAAAGACTTTGAGGTTCCGCAAAGCAGACCTAGGATAATATTCCTGGGGATTAGATCCGACATAGCAAAAAAGGGCTTGAAACCCACCCTTATGAAACTAAAACCAATATCCTTCAATAAGGCAACTAAGGGAGTAGTCAATACAAAAAGTGAATTAGATTGGGCAAGGTTAAATCCCCAATCTAGAACCGGTGCGCTCCTGCTGGTGACAAAGCCAGGCGAGACCGCGGCGAAACACCACCCCAAGGGAAGTTTCTTTAACATGCAAAGGGTCGAACCCACAAAACCCATCCCCACAATTATCACGCAGCCCTGGCTGGCACATCCATACGATCTGAGGTGGCTCACCATATCCGAGCTGAAAAGGTGCGCTTCATTCCCTGACGATTTCAAATTCCTTTCCCATAATGACGCCTGGAGGAGAATCGGTAATTCTGTCCCTCCTAACTTAATGAAGCATGTGGCATTCTACCTTATGGAGAGGCTTAATGGACACCGTTGACAAAGAGACCAGGAGCAGGATAATGTCCAGCATAAGGGGGAGGGACACCAAGCCCGAGCTCGCCTACATGAGAACCCTCGACAATTTCGGTGTGGATTATGAGTACCAGCCAAGCATCTACGGCAAGCCAGATTTCCTCATAGACGGGAGGAGGTGTGTGTTTATAGACGGCTGCTTTTGGCACGGATGCAGGAGGCACTTCAAGAGACCCAAGACGAACAAGAGGTTCTGGGACGCCAAGATAGAGGGCAACAAGAAAAGGAAACACCAGGTCAATAGGAGGCTCAGGGCGATGGGATATACGGTCGTCAGGTACTGGGAGCACGACATAGTTGCTTAAACTATACATCTCTCAACGATGCCATGAGGGACATCATAAAACATGCAAGAACAAGTTTGGCTGTCACTGTGAGTGCCATGTATAGCACCCTTGCTTAGCAACCCGTTGAATGCCCTATATAGCAAGGATACTAAGCACGATCTTATTTGTGCCTCTCGATCTCTTTTTTAGATCGTTAACACTTTTTAACCAAATTGAGTATAGCTAGGCACTAATGCCAACTCAGAAGGAAGTTATGCAGCGCAGAAACACGCTTAGTAATTATATTGCCAGGAGCGTTACTAACGCCCCAGACCTAGCACGTATGGCTCACGTACCGTATGAGACAGTAAGAAACGATCTAAAATGGATGTCTAAGAACTCAAAGCACTGGCTATCTGGCTGGTCATTACATGGCTTTGTCTTTGCCACTAAGAATACTATTGAGCAATTAGAGAGCATTGAGTTAGAGTTACAGTCCAGGCGTGCCGATATGATCCAGGCTGAGAAGGATAAAAAGCCCTTTGAACTAGAGCAATATCTCAAGGTACTGCACGAATTAAAAGACGTTATTAATTTGCGTTGGGCAATACAAGGTGAAGGTCCAACGCTGATGTATCTCAAATCTATGGATAAATATGCACAGACCTCGCCAGCTTGATACCTGGGCTGATCAACATGCACCGCCAGCAATTATGCCAACATTCCCAACTAATGTGCTGGAGTGGATTAAAGCTGCACGACCTACTATTGGCAGAATCGTTAGAGACTTTGATCTAACTCCTTTCTTAACAGAACTCTATGAAGATAATACACCCAATATTATGGTAGTAGCTGGTCGACAAACCTATAAGACTACATTTTGCACTGATATTCTTGGCTGCTACGCAACCACAAGACCGAGAAGCGAGCTTTGTTACGTTACGGACAACGAAGCCCACCTGTCTGCTTTCAGTAAACAACGTCTGCGAATTGAAACATTCCTTCAGAACTCTGAGCTCAGGAAATTCCTACGTCACGAGCGTGCAAACATCGGAGAGTTCTCTTTGTGGAACGATACTGCAATATATCTTGTAACTGATGAAGGCGAATACAAAAAGGTGGAAGGCAAGTCTCTCCAAGTTCTTATGCTGGATGAGGCGCAGTACCAGGATATTCAATTCATCCAAAAAGCCATGTACTCTTTATTTCAGACTCATGGTCGAATTTACGTTCTTGGAATTGGCGGTGAAGCAGGCAGCCCTTACGAAAAATTCTGGAGACGAACAGACCAGCGTGAATGGGTCTATGACGATCCCTACTGGAGAGATAAGCTAGAGTTTAACGCCAAGGGTGATATTGTTAATCAAAATCTTAAACAAGTTCTTGCTGGGCGCTGGGTTGCGCAAAAGCCTGAAAATACCCAATTCAGAGGTTACCATTTACCTCAACCGATCTATGCGTCAATACCACTTACAATTGGAGATGCAGTTCAACGATATAACACTAACCCAGAGTTTTCAATTGAGTACCAAAGGAAATATTCACCAGCCAGTATTTACACCTCTCACGTTGTTGGCGAGTTCTATAAAGCATCTAGAAGACCCATCACGCCCGAAATGGTGGAAGCCTGCTACGATAACAGTCTTGGATTCCTCAAGTCACCTGAAGTATTACAATTAAAAGAAATCTTTGGCAATGATATCCGAGTATTAGGCGGTGTCGACTTTGGCTCTAGTATCACCATACCCACTACTGTGGCAAGCGTTACTATCAAATGGAAGAAATCAAACCGCACGCAGATCGCCTATATGGAGAAGATACCGCAGACAGATCACCCATACGACAAGGCTAAAAGGATAGTGGACATATTTGCAAGTTATGGAGTGGACAAGGCTGTCGGTGACATAGGTCACGCACAGGACATGATTCCAATAATACAAAATGGCGGTAGGGATTCTAAGGACAGGAAATTTATCGGTTTGGGAAAAAAGCGTTTTGAGAGCTGTAGAACTATTGGGGACGAAACCAAACCCCAACTGGACTACAAAACTGAAGTTGATGAACATGGTAAACAACTCAGCAGAACCCAAATTGACAAGACCACAACGATACAAGCTTTTGTGGATTTTGTGGGAGCATACGTTGCGCACCCTACCAGACCCGAAGAAGACGAGCTCAGAAAAACCCAGCTCATTATACCCCACAAATTTGATTATGAAACCGACTTTTTACTAGATGATCTCTGCAGTCTTACTAGGAAGGATCTAGAAGAAGTGCCTGACGTTACTATTGTGGACCCACGCCAGCGAGTGCGCAAAGAGTTTAACCATCCGTCAGATTCCATGATGAGTCTTATTTATTGCCAGGTAGCCGATCAAACCTATGACGAGGATGCATATAGAATACACAAGGTGCAACGATGATTCTAGAAGATAAAGTCAAGCACCTGATAATAGAGAATGAGATGCTAAGATCAGAGGTTCATGATTTACAGATAATGGCTATTGCCCAACAGAGACATTTCAAGCGCCAGTTTGATAAATTATACCAGGATCTTAACTCCCTAGTCAGTGCCATTAAGTCAAGGAAAATTTAGACAAAGAAATAATAGGCTTGCCACCCCTTTAAATACGAAAGATTGGCAACTTGTTTAGGTCATTTACATGGCACTAATTGCAGGAAGCGGTCACGCCATCCCATCGCACCAAACTGGAGGCGCTGGCAGTTGTGCATAGGTTGCGCATTAATCATTCATCCAGAAGAATATACAGGCACAAGAGTACATCCAGGCGGAGGTACCTATATCAAGGAACAGCCTTGCCAAGACTTAATTATTATGGAAGTTAAGAATCATCGAAGTGTTATTGGGAATCAAATGCCCTAATGCCCAATTAGTTTGCTATTTCTACTCAATAACACTTTTTAGTTTTAATCTAACTGAATAATCATGGGCTGGCTTGCTCGATTAGCAAATGGATTCACACAGATTGGCAGAGCGAACTCTGCGATGCCAGCTCCATCACAGAATTATGCAATGTCACCAAACGCACAGCCAACTAGATCAGTAAATCTAATGGCAACAAAAACCGATATTCAAATGATGTCACCAGGCTTTAGTCAGCCTGTTTGGGGTCCAGAGATTTCTACAGTTGGCGCTTATTCTAGGGAAGGCTATACCAGCATTACTAGCAAAATTCCAACCATATCATTCAGACAACAAGTCAAAGCTCTAACAGAAGACGAGGATGTATCGCTTGCTATCAACCATTTATCATCTATGGTAACCGGTGCAGAGCATTATTGGAAAGGACTAAACGAAGTGGTGGCAGCACATTTACAAGATTTCTCAGACGCTATACAGTTTGATATTTTTGACACTGAACTGGTAAAAGAACTCTTGGCGTTTGGCAACTCCTTCTGGATGCCATTAGTTCCAGTTCACATGATACAGTCTCATGATGACTTGCTACACTTACCAATATCTTCTATGGTAAGAATATGGTGGGACAGAAGGCGCAAGCCATACAAGTATGAGTTTAGGGGCGGTGAGTGGCAAGGCTATCACAACCCAGAGGACATTATACATTTTACCTGGAATAAAATAGATGCCAGTCCATTTGGCACAGGCTATCTTACATCATTACTATCACCAAGAAGTTTCGACCAAATAACAAATCAAGGGATTGAGCCACAAGAACTGCCAAGCCCACTGGATAGAAAAATGTCAACACAGCACACTATGCAGCAAACAGAATATCGTTATATCTCTCGCAACGTTTACCAGGCGCTAGATGCAGATGCAGATGAGCGTGCCACCTTACAGTCTGATGTGGCAGCGCTAAAACCTAACGAGGATATTATTACTGGATCTAAATTAGAAGTAACAGAGCTTGGTACGTCTGCCAGGAACTTTAATCCAACACAATACATGGATATTACTATGGGCGCTATCATGAAGGCGCTAAATGATTTTAGAGGCAAGCAGGGATCAGAAGGATCACACCAGTATGCCAACGCTAAAACTGCAGCGATGCTTGACAATATCGGCTTATCTAGCTTCCCACACGCTGTTCTTATTCAACTAATAGCAAAAATATTCCGCCCTTGGTATCTTGGCAACCCAGCAACCTCGCCAGACTATGCTATGGGCATCGCTGGTATTCCTTGGGAAGATGCGGAGTTAGAGCTAAACTTTGGGGCACAAGAAAAAACAGACATTCCAATAGAGCAGAAAATAAAACTATTAGAAGTGGCTATCTCTGCAGGCGCACTGCCAGATATAGGTGAGCTAAGAGATCTGCTAGAGGACGCTGGACTTGGTATTAGAAAAGACGTTACAGAGCAAATAGTAGACCAGCAACAGATGGGCGCAATGAGTACTGGCGTAATGCCAATGAGTAATCAACCTATGGGAAACCAGCCCATGCAAATGACTAATACTAACTTTGGATCTGTTAATGGAGGCGGTCCAATCAATAACAAAGCCTTCCATACAAACCAGGCTGACCAGAACGGCAGACCTGCTGATAATAACGAATATGACAATATGAATAACCCAAGATTCGTACCAAACCCATACGACTCTCAACCCTCCAATGTATCACAGGCTTGGAACATAGCGCATCGAGATGAATACGATCCCAATATCAAAGAACTAACCGAACTATCTCTAATGAAGAAACGAGTCCAGATTAAAGCGTATAATGATAAAATGCAGACGCAAGCCAAAATTCGTGAAACATTGGAGAAGATAATGGATGAGTGACGAACTCCAGTTATTCTCGGACAGGCTAATGTCCAAGAGAGTTAAGGATCTTGATTTCCTAAGAGTGCCATGTGGCAGCAGACACTCAAAGTCGCTATACCTCCACAACGATTCACCAGACTGGAAGATAAAGAACATAAAGTGCAAAGTACGAGATGATGATGTCACTGTAAAATATCCCGAAACCCTAAGACCAGAGCAGACTGCCAAAGTGGATATATCCTGGACTCCAAATATTGACAGAAGAAGCCCATTAGACGAGCAAGAACTATTTACTGGAGAGCTTCACATTGGAGAATAACACTTTTAATATAACAATCATAAGGAGATTTGAGTAAGTTGAGAGGCAGAAACGCAGGCAAGTCATTCCAAATACCAGTATCTTGGGAGAAGGAACTGGGCAGGAAAGTTTCTGAAGCCATAAAACAAGAGCCATTCGACTCTTGGGCAGACAAGGGCGCAAAATACATCAAGAGAAACTTTGAGGTAGATCCCAAGAAAAATAACGTTATTCGAGTTTTAACATTTCCAGAAGTATCACCAAACGGTAAAACCGAGCTGATTAAAGATTTCGGCTATACCCATAATTTAGTAACTGATGATGGCGACATCTATTATGCTAAACAGGGCGCTGGAGAGGCACCAGCAGCAAACGAGGACTTTTCACAGTCAGACTCTAAATTCGAGGTAGGCTCGACTGCCATAGGAGAAGCAAAAGGAGATACATACATGGAATTTAATGCAGGAGCAGCAAACCCAATAGCAAGCTCACTAAAATCATACACAGCAACTTATCCAAAGACCAACGATACTGGTGACGCTGATAATACAGGAGACGCAGTTGACGCAGTATCATACGCTGTAAACTACCTGGCAGGAGACTGGAACGACACTGATGTAGAGCAGGGTGTAATCATAGATGATGCAACACCAATGGATGCTGATATCATTCTAACCCATTATTCATTTACCAGTTTTGCAAAAACAGCGTCTGATACGCTGAAGATTTTTGTCAACCACACCATGAACGGTGTCTAGACATGGCTAAGAAGCCAGAGAATATTTTTGATGTCCTAGAGGCAAATGAATTACGCTTAGCGTCTAATAAGAGAAACACCCCAGAGAGGATCGTAAAAATTAGAACCTCTGAGGGAATTAACGGCATTGTGACTTCGCCAGGTGGAGCGAGGTTCGATGTCAAACCAAAGCCAAGCCCAAGACAACCTTAGCGCAGAGATTAAAAAATTCGCAGTAGTCACATGCTACTGCTGTAATAAGCGAATACACCTATGCTGTATTTGTCCTACCTGTGCTAAAGAACTAATCAAGAAAGGCAATTTAGGAAAAACAGACAATTTCCAGGAGGTGACATAATGGTAATAATAACTAACAGATGGTCACCTGATACCTGTCTTTGTGTTTTTGAATATACTTGGGATAATGCTGTGCCAGCAGAATCTAGAGTACATACATTATCAAAGGTGGTAAACACATGCACTTCACACTCAGGGTTAAGCGGAACTATACTATACACTAGAATCTTAAAAGAAAACTTCACAAAAAATACACTAAGACAGGAAATAATTGACACAATTCCAAGACTGACTGAGAAAGTTGCAGCTGTAGGGGGCACAATAGATAAACTAAATGTGCCTTATAACTGGAGTTTTTCAGGTAATGATGATACAAGAACCCTAACTGTAACAGTGGCAGAGCTTACTGACGGAGAAAAAACCACTCTGCAAAGCTCAGCAGACGGCAAATCAGAATTTTCAACAGTGTTGGTAAAGAATGGCTAAAACCCTCTTAGGCACAGGTGGGTTTGTCATAGCTGATGGTGCTACAGGTTACGCATCAGTTGTTCAAGGAGTATCAGAAGGAAGTACAACAGAGTCAGAAACTCAAGTTCGATATAGATCTGGAGGAACATTTTCAAATATGTCTGTCCTTATAGCTGTAAACGGATCATCTGGAAATGACACTATCAATTTAAGAGAAGATGGTTCTAGTGTCAATCAAACAATAGCCATTACTGGTACTGCCACAGGTAATTTTGAGGACACTACAAATACAGATACTGCAACAGTTGGCAATGATTATTCTTATCAAATTATTAATGGTTCAGGGGGAACTCTTGAAGCATATCCATTTATCATCTTTGATGCAACCACAAACACTGTCGCTGTTTATGGTGGTTCACCATCATCAGGATTGGCTGCTGCTGATCTTACAAGATTTTTTGCTTTAGAAGCAGATGCAAACAACATAACAGAAGCAACAGAAGCAGACGCACAGACAAAAATCAAAGCAGCAGGAACTTGGAAGAATCTGGGAATTTTTGCATCTTCTGTAAGGTCTTCAGCTACAACATTCGCTGTAAGAATAGGCGGATCTGATGGAAACCAATCTGTATCTGTAACAGGCACTGGATATACTGAAGACACATCTAGTACAGACACATTAAACGCAGATGATTTAATCAATCTACGCATAACTACAATTACTGGAACTGGAAATTGTTCTCCTGAGGTACAAAAAACAGAGATAGAATACACAACAACGCCCTTTAATCTTCCATCTGGAATGCCAACAAGTCTTCAAGAATCAATAGCATTTAACGTAACTACATATTTCACACCATTCACAATTACTTTCCCCAATACAACTGAAGCATTACAAGAATGCGAAATTCCTCTTAATACTTTTGTTAAAAACTTGCAGGCACATGCAATTACAAACAGCATAGCTACAAGTGCAACTACAATTAACACAAGAAAAAATCGAACAGATGGCGATAACTCACTGTCAATCAGTGCAGCAGCAACAGGATATTTTGAGGATACAAGTAACACCGATAGTTATAATGATGAAGATGATATGGATTATCAAATCATAACTCCAGACACTTCAGGTTCCATTGAGCTTGGTATGATTTCAGTGACTATGGAAGAAAGCATCCCTATATTCAAAATGATAAATTCAAATGAAAATATTACAGATGGAATTAATCTAGGACTTCGCAAGACCGTAAGTGGTAGAATCATCAAATAATGGCTGTTCCAGTAATAGCGTCTAAGAACACCACTCTGGTAACTTCAAGCGCTGAATCGATGGTGCTGACTGCGCCATCTGGAATACAAGATGGCGATCTTTTACTTATCGTGGTGGGATTGGATGGAAATCCATCCAGCATAGCTTCTAGTGGATTTGCAACAATCGAGGATCAGCGAGGCACAAGTAACAGGTGTGCTTGTGCTGCATTATTCAAGGTAGCATCTGGGGAGTCAGGGGATTATACAGTATCCTGGACTGGCTCAGAGGAGGGAGTAGGTCACATCTACAGAGTCACTGGCTCACTTGGTACTATTGATGATCCTGACAATGGTAATGGATCAAACACAGACCCATCTACTGCCAGCAGTTTTACAACCGCAGCAGTCGACTCCCTTGCCTTTGCTTGTCATGGAATAGACAGGGATAGAATTACCGATGACCAGGCAGATGGAGGCACTGGCTGGACTACTGAGGATATCAAGGAATCTGGTGGTGCTAATGGTGCTGCTTGTGGCGTATCCATAAAGAACATGGCATCTATTACTGCCACGCTTGACTCCACGCAGGCATTATCTACTGATGATGAATGGGCGACATTTCAGTTTGCTACTGCAGGGGCAAACGCACTAACTCCAGAGGTAAAAAATGAAACAGAGCAAGTCTCTGAAGCGATTAATCTAGCTATAAGAAAACAACCAGACGATAAAACTGAACAAATTACAGAAGGCGAAGTCATTCTCGCTCATAGGAAAGTAATCAACGAGACTGAACAGATCTCCGAAGCCATCACATGCGCTCTATTTATTGGCACTGTAGAAATCTCAGAGGCTGAGAACCATGTTGTAACTCCTTCTGGTGGGGATGCTCTTGTCGAAGTCATTGACTCAACAGTACAAGTTTCAGAAGCAGTAAATCTCAACAAAAGAAGGAATGTCGCAGAAACCGAGCAAGTTACCGAGGCAGTTAACTTGGCATTGCGCAAGACCTTAGACGAAACTGAGCAAATCACAGAAGCCGTCAATCTAGCATTACGCAAGACATTAGACGAGACGGTTCAAATCAGTGAGGGCATCATACCAGTTATCGGTAAGACATTAAATGAGACTGAGAACATTACTGAAGGCGCTCCCATTACTGTACTTGGTATCATTAAGCAAGCCGATGAGACCGAACAGATAACCGAGGCAGTAAATCTAGCACTAAGAAAGACAATCGATGAGACAGTTCAGATAACTGAGAACGTCAACGCAGCCCTGCGTTCTACGATAAGCGAGACTGCCAGCATTCTAGAGGGCGTTAATCTAGCGTTACGAAAAACACTTGACGAGACTGTCCAGGTTGCCGAAGGCATAATCCCAGTCATAGGCAAGACGATAAACGAAACCGTAGACATTACTGAGGCAGTAAACCTCAACAAGAGAAGGACAGTCAACGAGACAGAGAACATTACAGAAGCCATCAATCTAGCCGATAGACGAACCATTAACGAGACTGAGAACATCACAGAAGCAGTCAACCTGGCACTTAGGAAGACAATAGACGAAACTGTCAATATCGCTGAGGCTGAGAATCATCTTATCAGCCTTCTCCAAGTAATCGATGAGACTGAACAAATTACAGAAGCAATCAATATCGCTCTAAACATAACGCTGAGCAGTACCGAGCAGATCACAGAAAACATCAACCTTGCCATTAGGCAAGCAGTCGCAGAGACCGCTAGTATTCTGGAGGCAGTCAACCTTGCCCTGCGCAAGACGCTAGATGAGACTGAGAATATTACAGAAGCGTTAAACAGGATTCATGGCAAGGTCATTAACGAAACTGTCAATATCACCGAAGCAGTTAATCTAGCTTTAAGGAAAACACTGGATGAAACTGTCCAGATCACAGAGGCGCTGAACCAAGCCCTCCGCAGAAACATAAACGAGACTATCGATATCAGCGAGACTGCACTATTAGCCAAAAGGAGGATCGTAAATGAAACCGTAAACATCACCGAGGCAGTAAATCTCGCACTAAGAAAAACAATAGATGAAACCGAGAACATCTCTGAGACTGCGTTTGAGGTTCTGTCTTCTGGTCTTGTCAAGGTAAAAGACGAGAATGTCAATATCAGTGAGGGAGTCAACCTCGCCCTAAGGAAAACCCTAGACGAGACAGTTCAGATAGCCGAAGGGATTAATGCTGCACTCCGATCCAATATTGCTGAAACAGCTAGTATCCTGGAAGCAGTTAATCTCGCCCTTAGGAAAGTCATAGATGAGACCATCAACATTTCTGAGGGAATTATTCCAATTATAGGCAAGACCATTAATGAGACTGTCGATATCTCTGAGGGAGTAATACCAGTAATCGGTAAGACTCTGACAGAATCCGAGAATATCACTGAAGCAGTAAATATCGCTGATAGGCGAACCATTAACGAAACTGTAAACATAACCGAAGGCGTTAATCTGGCATTAAGAAAAACAATAGATGAGACCATCCAGATTGCCGAGGCTCTTAATGAAGTAATCAATCTTGTCCAGTTAGCCAATGAAACAGAGCAAATCACCGAAGCCGTAAACATCGCTCTCAACATAACGCTAAACGAGACAGAACAAATTACCGAAAATGTCAATGCTGCCCTTAGGAGCGTAATAGCGGAAACAGCTAGCATCTTGGAGGCAGTAAACCTTGCACTCCGTAAGACGCTGTCTGAAACCGTAGATATCTCAGAAGGTATAATCCCTGTCACTGGCAAGACGCTAAACGAAACAGAGAACATCATCGAGGCTGTCAACGTAGCATTAAGGGCGGTACTAGATGAGACAGCCAGTATCCTTGAAGCCGTCAATCTGGCAATAAGGAAAAATCTCGATGAGACTGTAAACATCACAGAGACTGTAAACATTGCCCTAAGCATAACGATAGACGAAACAGAGGAGATCTCTGAAACTGCGATTGATGTTATCGGTGCTGGTATCAAGAAGGTAATCAACGAGACAGAAAATATCACAGAGGGAGTTAATCTCGCCCTCAGAGCAGTAATTACAGAATCACCTAGTATTATCGAATCTGTTAACCTGGCATTACGCAAGACGATAGACGAAACAGTCGAAATCTCAGAAGAAGAAAATCACTTCATACCTGGATTGTCTATTGTCAAGGTCATAACAAGGAAGGTGGCTGTCTAATGGTTCAAACAGCACTTCCAACTGCGACAGTATCAAATGACTGGACAGTTACAGGATCAGCATCAGCTCATGCAGCATTGGCATCAGCATCAGATTCCAGTCTTATTGAAACGGCAACTGAGGGCGATTTATGTCGTGTTAATATTGCATCTTTAACAGATCCTGCAGTCAGCACTGGTCATATAATTAGATTCAGAGCACAGGCTACAGGGAGCGGAGGACCGGAAAGAATAGTTGTAAGATTATTTGAAGGTGGAACCCAGCGAGCAGTAAGTACTGCCATCGCAATTACAAGGAGTTCGTTTAATGCTTTTTCCTATACATTAGATGGCACAGAAACTGATTCGATAACAGACTATACTGATCTGAGAATAGAAATAGATGCAGATACTTTAGGAGCTGAACTCTTAGAATGTTCTGAGGTATTTTTTGAAGTTCCAGATGCAGGACTTGATCTAGTCGAACATCCAGATAATAGGACAGAACAGGTTTCTGAAGCAACTACACAGGTAATTGGTAAAACTCTAGTCGAACCAGAAAATATCACAGAGGCACTAAACCAGGCTCTCAGAAGAAATGTTGGCGAAACAGAAAATACCACTGAATCAGTAAATATCGCATTAAGCATAACCATCGATGAACCTGCCAGTATTCAAGAAGATGTTAATCTCGCTCATAGAAAACAGCCTGATGACAAAACCGAAAACATCGCAGAAACCGCTATTGAGTTAATCATTCCAGCAACACCAATAGTCAAAGTTATTGATGAGACAGTAGATATTTCTGAAACCAATCCATCATGTCTCTTTTTACCCGAAGATTCTCTGCTGGAAATCTCTGAGGCAATCAACACTGTAGTGACCTTTGTCGAGCCAAGAGTAAACAAGGCTGGCTTAGGCATCTCTGTGGCAGAGATCCTTAGGAAATACAAACCAAAATACATCAAGGATCTAACAGTACCCTTAAGGCTCAGGGGCACTCTAACTGCTCAGGTATGGTCAAAATTACAATTATCCTCGAATCTGACAGCAGAACAGATCCGAACGCTACATTTAAGATCGAGCCTTGGGTCGACGGCAAAAATTACATTCTCTATAAAGGGCAAACTGCAGCGAACTCTCGCACAGCGACTACGACTCAACGGTAAAACCTCAGAAGGACTAAAAAACAAACAAAAACTAATTAAAACTATTATGGAGTATCTAATGGATGAAGATGATGAGTAAATGAAGTGCCCACATTGCGGTTATGAATTAGAAGATGATGAAATGGAAGAAAGCCCCATTGATTTTAGGGATAGTATCAGATGTGCGAAACTAATGAAAGCAATATCTTTGGAGGGTCTAAATGCCTGAAAAATTACATCGCTGTGTCAACAAGGTAAAAGGACAGAAAGGCGTAAATTCATCTTATGCTATCTGTAGAGCTAGTATGGGAGAATCATCAGCAGATCCAGCAAAGATAGCAGTACTCAATGAGATGCTAAAAAAAGGAATTAATGAAGGCGGTGTCGGCTCAGGTAGAAAAGGTCATACCACTGCAAAAAAAGATAATGATCCAGGTGGATACGGTCAAGTGGCAGACGATATGAATGATCCAGGTTTTGATCCACCTTCAGGCAGAAAATATCGTGATGAATGGACACCAGTTCTAAGCAGTCCTACTGGAAATCAAATTAAAGCAAATAAACAAAGAGACAAGCTAAAACAAAGAAAAGCTGCAAATGAGATATGAGTAATGTTACTCCAGAACTAGCAGAGCGATACAAAAAGCGTGCCCAAGAATTAGCGTTTCATGGCTTTGACCAAGATTATATCGATAAACAGTTAGCCATTGAGTTTGCCTTTGGCAGTCATTGGCAACCTCCAGTGTTTAACACAGACTGGGGTGAAGGTCATCATTTTGGCAATGATGTTCTGCCAGCATATACAGACGCAGTACCTGATACTGGTTATCCTCCAGTACTGCCACAGCCTGCACCCAATTTCAATAATGAGCCATATCTAACTAATGCCGACAGACCCAATGTTGAGTCTGTGGCAATATCAGGCGACCTATCTGCAATTAATACACATCCTGGACTCTACAAAAAAGAAGAAGATCCAGAATTAAAAGAAGTAGAAAATATTACTTATCCTAAAGACTCCAATGCCAACTATGTTGCCACTGGCTCTAAACAAGATTCACAGCCTGCTATGGTAAATGAGCATCCTTCCTTTGGGCAGAGACAGACTCCAGAGGAATCTTACTATCCCCCTACCCTAAAGGAAATCGAGCCTATTCTAATGCAATATGTTTATCAAGGACACGACCAAGACGACATCTGTGCAGGATTCCAAAACAAAATCTTCGACCTTAATAACAGAACTAATCGTCCTATACCTCCAAGCGAAGGGCTTGGATACACAAATACTCACCCAAATTGCCAATGCTATTGGGGTATTGTCGGAGCAAGATTTGAAGAAGATACTCCAACAGATGAAGAAAAATCTCACCTCCAACACGTCAACCGTATCGTGGGACAGCGTAGCAGGAGACACACCCTTCATACAGTTAAACCAGACGGCAGCCTATCCCAACGGACTAGAGGCACCAACCCTATTCACGAATCCATCAGAGAAACAGTTTTGGGTATCAGAGAACAATTTGACTGGCTCACACCTGACTATGTTGACAGGATAAAGCAGGTACAAACACCAGGAACTTGGTTATTAATTCGAGCAGCAGAAGAGGCTATCACTAACCATACGGCAGATCCTTTAGTAATGGAAGAATATCCCAGACATTTAACAAACACCGAACTACATGCCACTGCCAGAACCGCCATCGGCAAGGGCGCAGATCTTAATCATCTTGGCGAGGAGTTTCTTACAGGTGGCAAGGTAATGGATGCCGAGCATAATCTAGGAAACGGACAGACACAGTTCCTAGTATTTGAGCAAGACCCCGAAGTTATCCAGGGGATAGCTAACGGAATAATCAGTGCAGTCTCTATCAACGCTGGCGCACCAAGACACATGGATACTGTCTGCGATGATAAAGGCTGCCTATTAGAGCCAAAAGGTTTAGTCTTAGGTGAGCTTGATGGTATCGCCTTCACTTATGTAGTTACAGATCCGAGAGGATTCTTATGGAAAGGCAACATGATACCGCCAGCGAAACCAGGCGTGGCGACAACGGGAATCGAGATCCTATAAAGTGGGACTTTAACAAAATAAAAGAATACTACTCTGAACATCATATCGAGATGCCAGACCGTATCTTAATGTTGCATAAAATACTGGCAAAATATATTGTGGATAGAAAACCTGAAACCGTCTTTGAGTTTGGATGTAACTGGGGCATGAACCTAAGAAACATCTTAGATTTAGAACCAGATATCTATGTAAGCGGAATCGATGTGAATCGGCTAGCAGTAGCAAGGGGGAGAGAAGCACCCAACCTAAACATCATGCTGGGCGATGAAAATAGTCTCGTTAAAAAGGATCTGGCTTCCGAAGAAATTGTGTTTACCTGCTCAGTTCTAAATCATTTCCCAGAGGAACAGTATATCAAAACACAGTCTTTGTTAAAGGGCATATCTGACAGGGAATTAATTTTAATGGAGTGCAGTAATCCTTGGGAACATCCCAGATGGTTTGCGCATAATTATGCTAAACAAGGATTCAAGAAATTATACGAAACAAAGGTTGGACCTAACCAGTACGAGCTATGGTCATGGATGAGATAACTCCACTACTTTGCAGCCATTCTCCTAGGGATATCAAGGAGGTGGCAGTAGCCCTCCAGCAGTGCCCCTTTGATATTGTATATGCAAAATACATGCCAATCGGTGAGGCTTACAAACATCTTAGAAACTATTTCCTGGAGCATATAGAATACACGCATTATGTAGCCTGCCCTGATGACCTAATGATAACAAAAGAAAAACTCCTCAAGCTGATCGAGGAAATAGACAAAGGACAGTATCAGGTTCTCACTGGTTGCTGTAATGTGGACTTGGATGAATACAAGGATGTCCTTAATTTTACGAATAATCTGCCACACCCAACTAGGATGATTCCAGGAAAGCAGATCGGCTGGCGAGCCTATAACTGGACTCACGCCAGCGCTATTGATGATGGAATAATACAAGTGCCCTTTGCTGGCATGGCTTGCGCCATAATATCTAGAGATGTTATTGAGCGAGTGCCCTTTAGGGATGATCGAGAGTACAACAAGGGCGAGCCAAATGGGATGTTTGGCAGCGTTGATGTGGTCTGGAATAATGATCTGATGAAGGCTGGCATCCCCATGCGAGTCCATACTGGAGTGAGATTTACCCATTTGAGGCATGGTGGACCTGTGGAGATTACGATAGGAAACGGATTTCTGAAGTTTATTCGGGCTTCTTAATAACACTTTTAATTAAAGATTGACTAGATTCTCTCAAGTATGACAGATCTAATAGAACAGCTTAAGAGTTGCAGAACTTGTGCAGAAGCACAGCCAATTCTTGAATCTGTTAGAGCAGGTAAATCTGCTCGCAAGCTTGTAGAAACTAGTATTAATCTCCGAAGTACTGATGATCCAGCAAACCTCAGACACGCTGAGGAATTTTTGATCACAGCAGTCCAAGAGATGAGTGCAGAAAAACATGGATTTGGAGCACATGATGAAGGTCACAAACCAAAATCGAAAGGTGGTATTGAAGGAATGAAGGAAGCCGAACTTACTGGCGGTGGCGGAACAGGTCACACATCAGGTACAGAAGGCTCAGAACAGTCCTCAGACAATGAATTACCTTTCACTGGTGAGGGCAAAGATGCACCAAACTCCGATATCGAATCAATGCAGTCAGCATCTGGCAAAGACCAGATGGGTGTTGCAATAAATGAGGCATTCCCCCCACAACAAGGTGGAGGCGGTGGAATGGGTCAAGAGAATCCATTAGGCATTCCAGGAGTACAGCAAATGTGTCCAGATGTGGCACAGCAAATGGCAGGACAAATGCCACAGCTACCACCGATGAATACCAACCAGCAAATGCAACAAACACACTACACAATAAGTGAAACACAAAAACCGCTAATTAGAGCACTTAATGCTCAAGCTAAACAGATCAAAGAAATGAGACAGGCTATCATAGCACATGAGAAGCGATTCCAAGAGACCGAATCCAATAGAGGCTCTATGGCAATAGACTTTAGTAAGGTTAAGAAAAACGCCCAAGCTAGAACGATAAAGGAAACAATACCTTTAATCGATTCAGAAGGTCGTGTTAATCCCCCTGTAAGGTCGTTCCCAAAAGCACAGCTAGAGGACAAACGCTCAAAACTCACCCAGATTAACGATGCTTTAGACAGAAGTCCTGGTATCGAATAATCTTTTTTTTTAAAATGAACCTAGATGAAATTGCTGAAAAAAGGTTCTATAATCACGATAAAAATATTGACTTAGAGGCACGATTTAACTCTTATTCAGAATTTCTAGAAGATGGTGATTTTGAATACTGGCAACCTGTCTGCTATATGGATCTAAATGACGCTGAGAAAGTTAGGAAATTCAAAAGATTCCAGTGGATAGCGATGAGATTTCCAAAATGGCAAAGCGAAATTTGGACTGCATTAGCACGTTATGACAAAAGATTGCGTGCAGATTTAGGAGAAGTAACAAGACCCAATGGGTTGCCGACATTAATGCCCCCAACATTTGAAAAACTCTCAAACGATCTAGTCAATCTGGGAATATTGACAGTAATTGATGGCTGCCTGTTTTTATCTGATGAAATGAAAGCCAAACTGGTTTCCTAATAACACTTTTAATTAAATACTCACTAGTTTTCCTAATAATGGCAGATCTATACACAGGACTATTTGACGGTGCGGACTCTGATGCTATTGTAATAAACGCAATAGCCTCTGAGACTATCGCAATATTTTCCCCAGTATCTCTCGTTGCCCCAGCTACAGGCGAACGACTAGCCAGAGTGGCATATCCCTCTGGTCAAGGCGTTTACGTCTTTGGCGTGGTGGTAGGCGGAGATGCGAACGGAATACCCGTTGATGGAACAATCGCAAATGATGGCAACGCAGCAGCAGCAGCAGGCGACACAGTTAAGGTGTGTACTTTCGGCAGATGCAAAGTTAGGGTCAATGGCTCTACAGCAGCAATCGCAGTCGGAGAGGCACTTGTGGCAGACGCTGTAGATGGCTTCGCAGAAGACGTAGCAGACGCAACTGACGATGTCTTTGCAAGAGCAATGGTCGCAAGTACAGGAGCCGCTGACCTCATCGTATGTCAAGTCGGCAGAGAAGGAATACAGACATAGACATGGCTAAATACAACTCAGAGTCACAAATTACTCGCAACAGTATTATCCAGACAGATGAGTTTGCCCACATTAAAGAGGCACTCACACTGGGAGCATCTGCCCATCAAGCAGCAGGAGAAAACTTCGATCTATGGAAACCAATCCGAGAAACCCCACTTCCACTATTCTTTGATAAAAGTCGAGGTTCATTTGAAGCAATGAGAATGAATCCAAACTTACCAAAGTTATGGGAAATGGAGTACGGAATAAGAATTGGTGACATGGCAAGAACGAATCCTAGCATTGGTGGACAGCCACTCAGAGAAACTGTCGCAGTACCTAACACTCTATCAATCCTAAAAATTGCAGACGAAATCATTGAAGGTGCAGAACCTTGGAGTGAATGGAAACAATATTCCAGACTTATCCAGATGGATGCACCAAAAGTGAATGTTCCAAAGACCCGTTACACAGACACAGTAGGTGGCGCAACAGCAGACACCATTAACATCTTCAAAGAAGCTGGCGCAAAGCCCCCAACAATAGGAGGCAAGCTAGAGCCAATCGAGCTGGACTGCTCTAACACGACAAACTCGTTTAGAGGTACAATCCAAGTCGAGAGGAATGATGTTAAGGATAACAACTTCCTTGCAGTTGAGCAACCACTAAAGAACGCAGGCAACATGTTCTATTTCCTATGCGGAAAGAGAATCCTTGATGCCCTCGTTGCTGACACTACAGTAAACACAGCAGACCGAGATACATTAGACCTAGCAACCCCAGTTCATACAGAATATGAAGCTCTATCAGCAGTGATTAGAGGCATATTCCCAGGTGATCAGAGGAACAGGGCTGATACCATGTTCATCCATCCAAATGATGCGATGCAAGCAATACAGAATATGGGTACTGGAGGAGAAGCTCCATTTATCAGCAGATTTATGCTAGGACCAACTGATTCGACAGACGTTGTAAATAACTCAGGGCTAGCAGCAAGCTTAGGTTTGAGAAACGTTTGGGAAACTCCACAAATCACTGAGAATACTGTAATGGTAACAAAGCGAGATGTCGCACAAGTCGTAGGACTCCGAGAAGATCTCACGCTAGAAAACTTTGATATGACCGTAGGAGGTCTCTATAACACCGATCTGGTAATCAGATTCGATGTCCAAGAGGCTGACGAAAACGGTGCATACAAGATAACGTCATTCTAGGTGATCTAATGGGAACTCTACGCTGCTGTCACTGTGGTCTGGAAAGCGAGGATAACGTGAGTGCATCTCACAAATCCACATGTAAGCCAGAGGGAAGACCCGAGGATTACATGATTCCAGTAGGCACAAAAACAGACGCAACTAGTCCGAAGAAAACAACAAACAAAAAATCAAAGAGCTCAGACGAATGAGCCTTTTTTCTCTTTTTTTACTATGACTCTCTCATTGTATAGATTCATGATTTTCGGCTTATCGGCTGCCCTTGGCTTAACCATATTCCTATTCCAGTTATCCTGGAGTGAAATCACTGCCATTGGTAATGATGTTCAAATAATCGGTCAAGATGTGAGCTATATCAAAGGTAAACTTGATTTATACTGGACTGAGAATCTACCTTAGATTGGCAGATCGGTTCGGTTTTGATGTAGCCTAGCACTTGCATTTTCCGATTTGTCAATCTTCCTTAATCAATAGCACTTTTAATATCATAGTAGAAACCAAACTTGCTAGGTACATGAAAACGATATTAATCTCAATAATTCTGGCAACAGCGCTCTCCATTGCCCCAGCTTTTGCCGAAATAGAACAGGTATCTATCCCATTTCCCCCTCCCTATATGCTCGATTGCTCGTATTCGGTAGGAGAATTTTTGATTTTTAATTGTATTTGGAGAAGTGACAGAATCCCAGCAAACGTGACAGCAGACCTTGAGCAACTCGAAAAGAGCATTGACATCCTGCCAGCAGAGGAATATGAAGCCAGCAAAGACAAAATCATTCTTGATTGGATTTATGCTGATGATATAGAACTAGAAGTCGAACCCGAACCACCTAAACCAACAGTGAGAGATATTTTAGTTGCAAAACTTCCAGCAGGAGTCAAGGAAGCAGTTGACAGGCTCAAAGAATGTCAATATGGTTATGATGGTTGGGAAGCAATACAACAACAAACTGAATATGAAATTCCAGACCAATTCATTAGAAGTGTAGATGATTATACAACTGACAAAATCGTAGGTGATTTAAACAAAGCATTTGAGGCTTGCAGAATCCAAAGAGATTATCCACTACCTGCAAACTATCAGAATTTCATAGATGCTGATGTTCTTGGATTAGATAGATTCGGGAGAGAGCCAACACATACCTTTGGTCAAACAACAAACTTCACCAGAGCATCAGAAATTTACAAACCATTAGACCAACTGGACTTCCTTAATGCTGAAAAGACAGCAACAGATTTCATGTGTTCGGATGAAGGCAAAGCACTTGGACACTGTATCAAAGACGAATTTACTGGTGTCAATCGTGGCAATCCAAATCCAATAATCAAAGACCTGAAAACCTACAATGATTATATCAACTTCAAAGCAGGTCAGATACAGACAGAACAGGATTACATAGATACAATTACGGCAGCCAAAGAGGCTCAATGCACAGTTCACTATCCAATTTACAAACACAGACTACAAACAGCCGATAACGAAGGTGGAATGGAACTTCCAGTATGGTTAGAACATTGTGAATCCCCAGAGGATGAGGAACTCAGAATTGGATTCGCTTGTTATTCAGGTGGAGATAGAATCCTTTGTTCTGAACTGGCAAAAATAAAGGCACAAAGAAATGAATGATAAATTTCTAATCCCTTCCCTTATTATTATTGCAGTAATGTCAGTAATTGGACTCGGAGCAGGA
>SDBT01001347.1_pt1 | contig 43072 bp, 54 predicted proteins | sample 2277101 | NCBI WGS metagenome assembly SDBT01 (sample SAMN10404973, study PRJNA504765) | marine sediment metagenome | isolation source: marine sediment core GS10_PC15, 103 cmbsf | place: Arctic Ocean: Southern Knipovich Ridge | collected 2010
AAATATAGGTGTTACATTGATCTGTATCAACTTATTGCGTTCTATGATCTATATCATCTTTTACAAGAATAGTGTAAAACGTTAATTTTTTTTACGAGTTACGTTCTATGATCTATATCATCTTTTACAATAATATTGCAAAGTGTTAATTTTTTTTACAAGTTTGGAGCTTTATTTTACACTTTTATGATGTATATCATCAGTGTATGTAAAAATATCATTAATAGGTAAGAAAATTGGCATATGATATTGGCAGTTTTATTTTTTTTATTGATTTGAATCAAATTGTATGTAAATACACATGTAGCGTGAATAATTTTGACATTTTTATTTACCATAGGTTTTATGATCTAAATCATTATTTACAAAGGTATAACATTTAGTTTTTTTTTGTTACATTTTAGCTTGACATATGTTGCCGTGTTTATTAATCTTGTTTTTGTTACATACGTTTTTACTTTTGATAATTAAAAAAAAGGAGCTGCCGTGAATGATGAACAAATTATAAAATGGTTAGATGAAAACAATCCTAAAACGGAAAATGAAATTTACGATAATTTTCCAGAAATTACTCATGATATTCTTGACTATCATATAAAAAAAATTTATCCGGGTTTGTTAATAGATAGAAATGTGCAAAATGATTCAAATAATATTCCAAAACAATCTTCATTAAGACAGCAGGTAATCAGTGCTGTTTTAGAAAATATAGTCATCACTAACAAAGAACTTTATAAACTATTTCCTGATATTAATGAATCAACGATTAGGCAATATAAAAAATTTGCTTTAGATACAGTTCAAAACCATTTAAAGGAGAATAATCAGCTACATCCTGATAAAAATGATGAATTAGGAAACAAAACAAATTCAGATGCTAAAAATGATTTAAATCAAAGCTCAAAGCTCAATTTGAAACTCTTAGAGAAAAAGGCATACGGCGGTACTCATAAACAGTCAGAAGTACTTTGTGAGGCAGCAAAGCAAAACAAAACCCCTATTTCAAATACAGAAACGGAACAACTTATAGAAAAAATAATAGATACTAAACTGGTGAATATAGAATCTGATTTATCTGAGGTTAAAAAATGTCAAAAACGACAAAATATTACCTCTACCGAAAAGGAATTGGAGTCTTTAATTGAGAAAGTTCTTGAGCGAGTATTAACTGAAAAAATACAAAAATTAGGTATGAGTATAGCGGGCAAATTTATTGAAAATGCAATGAAAAATGTGCACCTTAGCTTTGGTAAATAAAATGGCTCTGATACAATGCGACGAATGTGGAAATAATATCTCTAATAAAACGAAATCCTGTATACATTACGGAGCACCTATTATTCATGAAAACGATAATCAGCTCTTGGGGGAGTACACCTATTCTTTATTCAGAGCTGGTCCTTTCTGGTTTTGCTTATTTATGCTTTCATCTTGGACAGGAATAGGTCTGGTACTTCTTATCGGCTGGGCAATATTTTTGTGTCCTCGTCCCAAATTAACTATCTTTTGCAGCTATTTGATTTATAGAGATATGAACTTTAAGAAATCAAAAATATACTTCGATGATATTGTTAAAATAACGGTTGGTGGGAGTTTATTTCAGAGGGTGATCAAAGCTGGGTGGATAATTGTAGACCGCAAAGGATTTTTTAACTTTCCCGTTTTAATGAATGGTCTTTCGGATCCTCAGTCGATAAAAGAATTGATTCTGAAAAATACATACTAATATCACATCAAAATATAACAGCCGCGAATATTGCTTTTGTGGCTGTTATACCCCTTCCGAACTTCTTGAGTAAATTTCTTAGCAGAGTCTTTTCTTTATTTCCCATAACACTATTTTAAAATCAGTTATATCATATACTTACATGGTAATATTGTTATTACTGTTTTTAAAATATCTAATTATTTCAACTATATAACTTTAATCACACCAATAACGCCACTATTCAAACTGGGTAAAATATTTTTTATCAACTTTCTGAATTGAATATAAAATATTTTTTTATTACTAAAATAATACTGTTATTACTGTTATTAGTGTGTAAAGTCTTATATTTCAAGTATTTATCCATAACAGTATCCTAACAGCAATAACACTGTTTTTTAGATGGTTTATGTAAATTGTACATAATTCAGTACTGTTTTTAATACGTGGTTATTGCTCTATTTAATGCTATCTAATTGAATTTAATGTGGTAATGAAGGCAGGAAACTACTACTCTAAAAAGGAGCATCCTTTCCCGGAAAGTAGAGCTTGTTTAGATTAAAGGAGCGGGTGTTTGAGCAAAAGGAGTGGTCTTTTGAGCTTGAGTAATTTGATTTGTCTTGGGAAATGAGACCTTTTGGACGGTAATTGGTCTCTTTGATGGAAATGATAGGGCTCGGTGGGGACTATTGGTGGGGACTAGTCGTAAAATTCTACTTCTGCTGGTTCTGTATCTGTATCTTCATATGCTTCATATTCATTCCAATCAATTTTTGAATTCAACCTATCCTCGAATTGTTTTCTGCAAATATCAAGATTGGGAAATTCATAATGTCTTTTGCTTTCTCCGGTCTTTTGAATTGTTTTCAGATTTGGAAAGAATTTCTTGAGTTGTCTTGACCAAGCGTTTTTCTTAGCAGGTCTTTCCCTGCCGCAGAACTCTCTATATTCGTCATACAGCTCAGTGATGTTTTTGCTCATTTCCAAATTTTCCAGATCGCCGTTGCTCAGTATGTAATATATCCACTGTCCTACTGAATCCATCGATTCCAACTTATTGTCCAGGATAGCTTGCGTTTGCGGGTAAGCTTTAATGTTTCGTTTGCTAAGGTCTCTATGCATTAAATCAAAGAGCAAGGCTTCCTTGCCCTTTTTATTGTTCATTTGATCGTACAGTTCGTTAAAATATTCATGATCCCCAGCTTTGAAGTTCGCTACGTCGACTATAAAAAATCTTCCGTCGTCCATCTCCAGCGGTGCTACCCAATCCTTGTTGGAAGCCGCTATTACTCTTGTGTAATTAGGGAGAGTAATTGCGTCCTTGCCCTTCTTCTCGATCATCCTGGTGGGTTCGGTGATTAATCCCTTCAACGTCGCTTCGTGCTGCTTGTCTCCTGCGTAGAATGCTTCGTCTGCGAATAATATGAGACAGTCAGATAGATGAGCGTTGAATTTTCCAACGATTTGATCTCGGTGCAGAATGTGGCGGTAATGAGTTCCGAAAAGACTTCCAAAAATACTTGCTACAGTCCCTTTTCCCGCTCTGGATCCTCCTCGCATAACGAACGTTATGCCGGGTTTGTCGCTCATGTTTTGGACGGCGTCGGCCATCCAATCCAATATATAGGTGTATATTTCCTTATTTTTCTGGGCTATCACCTCATATATGTGCTGATAATACAAAGAACAGTCTCCCTCGATCGGTTTTACCGCGAAATCTCTCCAGAGATTATAGCACTCCCGGATTTCTTTACCCTCTCCGGGATTGAAGCAAAGCCCCTCGTATTGCCGTCTGAAGGGCGATTTTATCCACAGGCTTCCTAAATCCTTGTTTTGTGGTTTTTGGACGTAAACGTCATTTTTGCCCTTCTTGATTTTGGTGGTTTTAGTAGTCTGGTTCTCGTATTTGTCCTTGAAATTAGTTTTGTTTGAAAATGTTAGTTCTTTGCGCTTGGTGGATGGGTCGTATATTTCATTCATGACGACGAATTTACCGCCCAACATGATGGCGCTGTGTTTATTGTTTAATTTGTCTATCAGCAGAGCTTCATCAAAAAAAATACCTTGTAGGATTATCAGATTATTTAATTGATTCTTATCCCCGCCCGCCTCTATCCAATCGGACAAATCACCCTTATATTCTACGGGCAATAAGAGAAATCTTATCCGCAGGGCTACTCCATTCAGTTTTTTGGCTATTTTGATCATTCCCTTGATGCCGGCTTTGTCCTTGTCTGGAATGCAGACGATATCGGCGTCTCTGAAGTATTCATCATATTCATCCCGCCACTTTCCGCATCCTCCCGCGACAGTTGTGCAGGTCATTCCTAGTTGATTGCCATTATCGGCGTCTTTTTCCCCTTCGACGAATATTACTGGGTTGCCGTTCTTTATTGCTCTATTGACTGCAGGCAGATTGTAGGGAACTAATTTTATTCCACTTAATGACCACTTCGCTTGAGATGCGTTTTTGCGGAACCTAAACGATTTAGGGAATAGCCTGACAGTTTCGTGGGCTGGGTGTCCGTTTCCGTACTGATAAGTATAAATTTTTTCTATACGAGGTTTTAGCGGCGTGGTGTCTGAATTACTGCGGGCTTTTTTCTGCTGTTCAGGGGGATACAGAAAGGTTGGTTCTAGGCCGATGGCGGCTAGAATTTCCTTGTAGTCACAGTCTTCCGCAAAACATTTGACGTTTATTTTGCCGCTGTTTTTCAGAGTGACTGTCAAGGATGGTTTTTTGTCGTTATGCGCTGGACATTGACATTTTGCTAAATTGTCGTTGACCGTTACGCTACTTAATTTCGATAGAATGAAATTAAATCGCTCCGTCCCGCTTTGTGGGTTGTGGAGATGAGATTTGTCTTGTATCATGGTCGATATGTCATTCTGCTTGGTAGCGTTATGATAGCGGCGCGGATATCATTGTCCATTTGATATCCGCGTTTTAATTTTTTTTCTAACTCTGCCCAACCTTGAAATTTTTTATAAATTGCTTTCGCTTTATATACTTGGTGATTTTTTCCGCTGGATGCTTATCCTCAATGATTTCATCGATTTTCTCTTGATTGAACATCCAGTCTCTGCCCACTTTACGGGCCTGTAGAAAGTTTCTTACCATCGTATCGCTGCATAGTTGCCGCATATAATCCCCCGTACATCCTAATTTTTCTCCTGCCTGTTTTGTTCCTATCAGATTTCCCATTTTGTTTTAAAGCTATTTTTTATTGCTGCGTCAAATGTAATTTTAATATTTATATTATTTACGCTAGCGTAAATAATTGACAAAATCAATAGGCTTTTATTTTCAATATAAATATTTTTATTGCTTTTTACGCTAAAGAAAGTTACTGTATCGTTAAATTAATTATTTACAATTTTACCTGTGATGGGTAATTTAGCCTGAAAATCAGCCTGATAGCTGAGTTCTTTGATAAAGTTCTCGCGGTTGCATTTTTAGGCTTTTTTTGTTTTTATACTATGCGCTACCAAGCAAAACATTTTAACTGGCAAACAGATCTAATTACGGGGGAAGATAATGTAGCTAGTGATGACGGTGATAATAATTTTAGTATCGATAGGAATCGCCTTCCGTCGCTTAGGAAAAATAATCATCGTCTGACTGCTTTTGACCGCTGGGAAAATCCCGTTAGCGGTTTCGGCATGATCGGCGTTGATCCGGTCGTCTCAACTATATATCAGCGAAGTCTCAGCCTTGGCCTTTATCAAATAGACGCTCTTTATAGAAAAGATTGGCTGGCTCAGAGAATTATTGAACTACTGCCCGACGCGGCCATTCAGAAGGGGTTTCTCATAAAGAGTGAGACAAATGAAGAAGGAGCTAAGGCTATCACTAAATTGCTGAAGCAATGGAAGACGAAAACTAAATCTAAACACTTGGCATATCAGGCTAGACAGTATGGAGGAGCGGCTAAAATCAATTCGATGAACGACGGCTTACCCAGCCAGTTTCCCGTCAATTGGCGCATGCTGAAATCAGTTGATCGCTCAATAATCTGCGGACGTTTCTATTGCCGTCCAATCATTTGGTATTCAGATCCGACTGATTTAAAACGTTATAAACGGCCTTGGATTTATCAGGTTTTCGAAATCGTTCACGGTACATTTGTTCCCGTCTCGAATGTGCATGAGGAACGCTTGAGCTGGATGGATGGAACCTATCTCCCAGATCATTTGAAAATAACGAACTGGGGTGCGGGAGACAGCGTTCTGGAACGGGTTGAGGAGTCGCTCAAAGCTTTTGGCACTAGTATTCAGTCGGCTTCCGCGACTATTCAAGATTTCGTTATCAAGGTTCTCAAGATCGATAACATGGATGATCTTCTTGAGGAAAACGAAGCTGAGCTTCAATACAGAGTGCAAATGGCCGATGCCCGCTCTAATATCCACGGCACGGCGGTTATAGGACCGGGGGAGGATATGAAAAAAATATCCACTCCCATCACCGGGCTTACCGGTCTGATAGTTTTACTCATGGATATAATTTCAGCAGCTGCGCAAACTCCCAAATCAAAACTTTTCGGAAATCTAACCGGAACTCTAGGTTCCAGTAGCGGAAAATATGATCGCTCAAATTGGGATAACCAAGTTGAAACCTTTCAGAATGAGCAACTTACTCCCGTCATCGAGGACGATATGCGCATGGTGACCGCGATACTGAGATTAGATTTCGATGATTATGAACTAGTCTGGAACGATGTCAAAGAAAAAGGAGAGAAAGAGACCGCTGAGACCAGAAAGCTGAACGCCGAGGCGGAGAAAATCGAATTGGAGAACGAACAATCTAAAAAAGGAAATGATGGAGAATAATGATCGAATGCTGCAATTTTTCAAATATAAGCATCTTCCTGATAATCTTCAGAAGATAAGCAAATCCTTTTGTGAATTGGCTGAAAAAGTTGTCGAGACTCTGCCGAGAAATCCGGAAAGAACCGTCGCATTGAGAAAATTGTTGGAATCAAAAGATTGCGCCGTCAGAACTGTTTTGGATAAGACGGAAGTTTAATGATTTTTGTTCCTAAAAGTGGACTTATTACTTCGGACTCGACACGGGCATAGTTTTTTCAGACGGTAAACAAAACAAATAATTTAATGAGGAAGTTGGAGAGTGATGTGAAAAATATAATTTTAATTTTGTTTATTTTTGCAGTGAGTGCTTTTTTTTCGCAGAACCTCTCCGCCTCTTGCATTGGCTCTATTCCCGTTTTCGGAACTGGCAGCACAAAAGAAGACTGTAAAAAGAAAAGTCAATCGCCTGCTGAAATATCTCCAGAAGAGGACGATGAAATAGATAATGAAATTCCTCCTTTCTATCAGGGGACCGGAGCTGGTACTCATAACACAAACGTCATTCTCGGTTCTCAACCATTTGTAAATCAGAGTTCCCCTTCAGCCGAGTCCGATTCTGGTTTAATTCTTACGACACACCAAGTCAGGATCGAACTTGCTCCTTATATTATGCCGGGTGCTTATCAGTTCGATGACCCTGGCCTTCCTGAAAGAGTTTTTTTGAATGGATTCTCCTGGGAGTATTATTTAAATAAAACTCTCGGTTTTGGTATTCTCTATCAGGAATGGTCGAGGTCAGGAGGTCGTGATTTTAAACCTATTTCCTTTAGAGACTCTAGCGGAGATACTCATGATGTCGCCTTTCCGGGAGCCGTTCAGAGATTGAAATATACTCTTTATATACCCTACGTCACCATCAACGCGAAACTCTCTCCGCTCTGGTGTCTCGGCGGAAGATTTGGCATAGGACACGTAGGAGTAGAAGCTGAATACAACGAAAGCCAAATCAGCTCTGGAAACACTAAATATAGCGATAATACCTCTCTGCTGTTTGATCTGTTTCTCGAACGGTGGTTTTCCGGAGCGAGAGTCGGAACCGCTTTGCGATACATCAGCGCTCGTACCGATACCGACGATTATTTGGAATACATGAATATGGGGAGCGCGCAAGTGGTACTATACGTTCAATTCACTCTGAAACCGCTGGGGTTGTTATAATATCAATTACTTATGTTTGATCATAATATTGAAATACCGGAAACAAATCATTACCTGGAATTTGTAAAAAGACACTTTCCCGGCAAATATATGGTCAACTGGCATCACGCTTTAGCGTCATTTTATCTTTGTAAATGGGTCAATGGCGAAATACCTTATCTGATTATGGAATGGCCGCCCCAATACGGCAAATCGGAGATTGGAGCGGTTATGCTGGCCGCTTATGTTTTTAGTTGCTTTCCTACCTCTAAATTCGCCTACGCGACTTACGGAGATACGCTTGCTAAACGCATGAGCAAAAACTCTAAAAAGATTCTCCGTCGCGACGATTATAAACTAGATTTCGATGAACTGACAGTTCCTCTAGGATTCAGAGGTTGGGAACTTTGGGAGAACTCCCTCGGCGGAATCTATACGGGCGTCAGTCGTGATGGTGGCTTGGCCGGAACTCCTCAAGATTTTTTAGTCTGTGATGACCTTTTCAAAAACTATAAAGAGGCCATGAGTCCGGTAATCAGAGAATCGGTCTGGTTCTGGTTCACCACCGTGGCTCTGGAAAGGCTTTCTCCAAACGGTCGCGCTTTGCTTTTCTTCACGCGCTGGCATGATGACGATGTCATCGGACGCTGCCTGAAACTGACTGAAAAAAGTTCCCATGCCCGGCCCTGGGTGCGGATATCCTTTGCCGGTTTGATGACGGAGGAAAAATTTCAAACTAAACATCCCGCTGATCCAAGAGAAATAGGAGAACCTCTTTGGCCCTGGAAGGATGATGAGGAGGATCTGGAAATGAAACGTCTGGAAATGGGAGAGGCCGCTTTTAATGCCGTTATTCAGCAGACTCCGATAAACGCCAAGGGAGATAAAATAAAAATTGATTGGTTGAAAAAAATCAATAGAGCCGACGTTCCCAAAAATTTAAAATGGTTTCGATTCTATCGATTCGGAGAGCTGGAGAAAAATAGTGCCGATAGAGAAAATGGCACTTGCCTGATGGCGAAAACTCCGAACGGTGAATATGTAGTGTCGGAGTTAGAGTCATTTCAGGATGACTGGCCTTCGAGCTTGGAGCGTCTGACGGATATTGGGGAGTCGGAGAAAAGAGTCAAGGTCGGATTTAAAAAAGTTGGTGGAAAAAATAAATCTGAATTGATTGAGCAGGTGATGAAATGTAAACGAAAAGTGCGGAGTTTGCGGGGGTTCGAGCCTGTTGATCCCCTGATCTGGACTCCTAAGGCGAAAGCCAAAAAAGTGCTCTTTGTGGAGGATGAAACTACTGCAAATTTTGTGGAATCCTGCCGGCACTACACAGGTTCCGGTAGAGATAAAAACGAGGCTGGTATTCATGCGCTCGCCGGAGCGTATCATATGATCGCCTCGAAACGTTCAATTGTGCAGATTATGGCCGAAAAAAATAAGAAACTTCAAGCGAGGAAAAGAAGATGAATGATTATACTTTGAATAGAGTGAAGATCCCCCCGACTCTCAGACTGTATATATCGACTCCGCAATCGTTGGGCGACAATCCGACCGCGAAAATTACCAGACCTAAAAATTTGGCTCAGCCGACGAATGTCTCAAAGACCGCTGATAAACAGTATATGATTGTTTTTGATGCCTCTTCAGCGGGTGAATCGGTTGATGTCACTTTGACTGCCGCCGCTTTCAGCTTTAAAAGTCTGTTCGCTTTTCTGACGCTGAGCTTTTGGCTTGGAATGCTGCCAAGGAGGGATTTTTTCACGCTTGCCGTTTTTAAAACCTTTGCTATTCGTTCCGTGTTGTTTTCCGGAGCTTTGTTTTTCGTCTTGGTTGGTCTGGAACTGTCAGGCGTTGAAACGCGCACTTCTTTTTCAAAATGGCTGGATACTCTGACCATGGCCGAAAATACCGGAGAGAAAATTAAAGATTTGGTCGGGTGGAGTCATGACGATCCGTTTTTTCAATCAGAAGATGCCAGGATGTTTAAAACCCGTACTGGCAAAGACTTGGATAAAGTTTACTTGGTCATGACAGCGACGGATGAGAATGGGGCCTACCGCCTACTGGTCAGAAAGAATTTTTTGAGCGCTGACGATCTGGACTCGGCCGAGAATATCTGCGAAAAGGAAATGAACGCCGAAATTCCCTCTGTGGCTATATATCAACTGCTATCTTCTGATGTCAGGTCGGATTTGACATTTGCCTTCGCGGAATGGACCAGCACGGCGTATGGATTCATTTCTGATGACTATGGATTGTATTTGCTCCCGGAGCATTCGAGCACTTGGCAAATGGGCATTACGGAAATAAGGAGCAGCAAGGGCCCTGTCTTAGATGACCTAGCTAGAACATACGACTTCATTAGAGATACCGGCATGGACGATGAGGATTTTCAAAATGTTTTAATTCAGAATTTCAATCTGATACTCAGACTTCCTCTGGAAACGGACGTGCAATATAATGACGGCATCGCCTCGTTTTATCTTGATGCCGATGATGAAGCTAATTTTCGCTGCGTTCGTCGTTTGCCGTCTATCGCTCAGGCCGCGTTATAAAATGAAAAAAACTGACTCCTTATATCTGCAAATATGCCTGAAATACATCTATTTTATATCCTGTGTGTTTGCTGTGTTCCTGCTGGGTTACACATCGCAAGCCTATGCCGGGATTGTCAGAGACATAGGCGATATAGGCGTTAGAATAGCCGTTATCAATCTTTGGAAAGGGCTTGGAGGCTTGGCTTTGTTTCTGGGCGGATGTTATATGATGGCGAACAGAAGACCGTTCAGATACAGAATCATGGCTTTCGCCGCCGCTTTTATGCTAATCACTATGACTGTAATAGGTTTCGGCCTTTTTATAGCTGAATTCTGGCCAGTCATAGGCCCTGTCGTCAGAGATGCTGCAAATATGATTAGAGGTTTTTAAATGATTCAAGCTTACGATACATTTCTCATCGACCGAACTATCATAGACGCTAAAAAATATACGATCGACGATAGAGGTTTTCTGCATCTACCTCTGAAAATTGCCAAAGTCGGTATCATGGATTACCCGGAACATAAACAACGTCGCTATATGCCGGCTCATGTTTTGAAGACCGCCGCCCCTTCAGCCGATTACGCGGTTATTACCGAGAATCATGAAGGCAAAATGATTAGTGTCGATAATGTCGATAATCATAGTAGAGGATTCATTAAACACGGCAGTTTTTTCGACGGTACATATATCAGAGCTAACGCAGTGATTCAATCGCGGCAATTGATTCAGGATATTCTGGATAAAAACGTGGTGGAGGTTAGTGCCGGTTATGCATGCGAACTGGATTCTACTCCCGGTAGCAATGCAGGAGGACACTTTGATGTGTCCTTCAAGTCAGTGAAATATAATCATGTTACAGCAATTCACAAGCAGCCGGGCGTGAAAGGACGCGCCGGTCCTGAAGTAAAATTTGAAATAGATCAGAAAGGAAAAAAAATGCCGAATCCCATTCAGAAGGAGTTATCGGAATTGAAGGTGGCGGGTAGTCAGCTCTTAAGTGTGATTACGATTCATTTCGATAAGGAAAGCCAGGCGGCGATGGATACTATGTCGTCAAGAGAACATAAATTAATTGAGTGTCTCAGAAGTCAAGATAGCGAAATCATCACTCTGAAAGCCGCCGCTGGTGCTACGAAGGAGAGCATGGATCAGTTGAAGACATCCCAGGAGGGGATGATTGAGAAAAAGGATCTGAACGCTTTGATTTCTAATCTGCTGGATGCTCGTCAGGTCGCTGAAAAAATCGGTCTGGACTGCAAAACAGAAGACAATCCTTGCAAAATAAAATTGCTGATATTAGAGAAAATGTTGCCTGCGGCTCATAAAAATCTGGTGGCTATGGATGCTTTGGAGAATGAAAAAGCAGTAGACTCTACCTATATGGCCTATAAAGAGAATTCCGGTTTTCATAAGCAAGTACATGATACTCTTCAAGCTTTGGACGGCAATCAGGGATTTCAAAACCCGGCTGTAGGTCAACCTCCTAATCTGGGCAACCCTTTTCCTGTGGGCGGTCAGCCTGCGAACCAAAGTAACCCTTTTCCTCTCTATCAATCAATGGAAGGTATGCATAAGCAATAATAAATTATGTCTCAAGATACATATACAAGAAGAATAGTTAGAGGTCGTTCCGGTAGATTGTTCGGTTCCAAACATGAAATAGAAACTCTGTTTCTTGAAAGCGGAATATTGCCCTTCGGATTCGGTGTGCAATCTGGAACGAATGAACAAGACGGGGAGCTGATCAATGCTCCGGTAACGATACCGGAAATCAGAGGATTCGCAGCGCTGGATCCCAGCATAGAGAGAATTCATAAATCAGAGGACGATCCGACTTACTCGGCTGAGAACAATAACGCTATGGATGTCGTTAGAAAGGGCATGCTGGAAGTTGTTCCCAGCACCTTGCTTACAAGAGATGGACCTATTTTTCTGCAGCATACTAGCGGAGCTTCCGAACCGGGAGAACTCAGAGACGACAACGATACCGGTAATGCTATTGATATTTCATCAATAGTTTCGATATTTCGAGGTAATGAGAATCTCGGCGAAGTTGCCGTTATCGATATACACATCACATAGTTAAATAAGGAGACTTTATGCCTATTATGTTTGATATGTTGAACGCGCTACAGGGTAATCCAAATTTAGCTACTGATCTGGGTTTGGATATGAACAACGCCCTGCAAAGATTTAATTTCTGCCAGGCTCTCAGACAAATTGAAGCTCATGCTAGCGGAGCTAGGGAAAAACCCCTTGGAGAACTGCGTCAGATAGGTTTTGATATGAATAGAGACTTGCCCCGCCTCGGTATTGCAAATTTGAGGCATGTGCTGAATTCAGGGGATATAGATTCGGCCCTGAAAAGTTTCGGAATGGACTCCACCGCTCTCTACGGAGCGACTGAGCTTACTTATTTCGACCCGCGCTTCTGGGAACAGGAATACGCCCTGATCGCTTGGAGAGATTTATTCCCCATCACTCACCTTGGCAGTCCCGCCGACGAGCAATATAGCTATAAACTGGAAATTCTGGAAGGGCGGTCGCAATATACCAACGCTCAAGGAAACACTAGATTCAAAGTAGATGTCATTGAGGAGGACACATTTGAAAAATACCACGAGATCGACGTGGAATTCGAAGTTACTCTCAAGGACATGCGGGCCGCGATCAAAACTGGCCGTCCGATAGAGGTGCGTAAGATGAAAGCCGCCGCCCGGTCTTCAGAAGAGCAGATGAACGAGACTATTATCCTCGGTAGCGAAGAGCTTTCTCTGAAAGGAATCGCTAATCGTACCGATATTCCCGAAGACGTCGTGGCCGATGGAGCAGGCGGCGGAGATCCTAAACTCTGGGTTAATAAAACTCCTAACGAAATTTTAGTCGGAGATATTGGTTTTCAGGCTTCGCAGATGAAGCAGACAACGTTCAATCGCCATGCCGCCACCCATTTGGGATTGTCAATAGATCGCTATGAATTCCTGTCTCAGACTTGGATTTCTGACCTTATAGCCATGTCGCTGCTGGAATGGTTGCAGACTAAATTGAAAGCCTACGGCATCCAGAAGATCGTCTCCATGCCTGAGCTGGACGGAGCCGGTCCAGGGGGCGTAGAAGTCGGAATTATTTGGGAGAAAACTGAAAACGCCATGCAGGTGGATATTTCTCAGGAACTGATTTTTCAGACTCCGCAATGGCAGGGCAAAAAAATGATTTTTATCGGAACCGCCAGAATCAGCGAATTGATGCTGAGACGTCTGAAAGCTCAGCGAAGATTCACATCGTTTTAAGGAATATTATGGAAAGACAATTAGTCGCAAGTACGATGAGAGCCGACCGATCATTTCCTGTTAAAAGTGGCTATAGAGTCGTTTTTAACGGTAATGATAAAAAAACTAACGGTGAAACTTGGGTGGCGAAGGATGATTTGGATTATTTGATTGAAACATCTTCTGTTTTTAAGGATTTCATTAAAAGAAAAATGTTGGTGATTAAAACTGGCGAAAACAACATCAGAGATGAAAATAAACAGGAGGAAAAACAGCGTCTTTCATTAATTGATCAAGCCTTGGCAATGGCAAAAAGAGTTATGCCGAATAAAAAACCAGATTCGGAGCTCAAAGATAATGTTGCTGAAGTGGAAGGCGTCATAAATTCTCTGAAAACGGAGAGTAAAAAAGAGCTGAGTCTCTTCAAAGACGCATTGAGACGTGAATCACAGGAATGGGAAGAAGAGCGTACAGCAGAGTTTACCACTTCGATTGAACAGAAGATGAAGGATTCTTTGGAGTCTGTTCAGATTGAACAGAAGATGAAAGATGCTTTGGAGTCTGTTCAGAAGGACATGGATACTGCTGCTGCAAATAAGATGAAAGATGCTTTGGAGTCTGTTCAGAAGGACATGGATACTGCTGCTGCAAATAAATTGAAAGACTTAGATACGGCTGTCCCGGAAAAACTAAAGCTGTCTACCGATGCGGCTCTGAATCAGTTCACGAAAGATATTGATAAACTGCTCAAAAACCGGTTGAACAGTTTTGAAAAAGTTATTAAAACAGCCATCCAGAAGGCTGAAAAACAAATTAAACCTTAGTTATGATAAAGATCGGAGACCTCGATATCGCCGCGACCTGGGAGGATGTTCTATTCGTCGGCAATGTAAAGCGCGACGAATTTGAACAATTCACTCTGGACATCCTGGCCGAAGTTATTGTCGAGGACGCCGCTGACGGCTTTGTATATGAAGTCAAACTGGACGGAGTTTCATACACATATACGAGGCAGACCGGAGAAACTAACAAAGAGGTCGCCGCCAACTGGATAACCGATCTGCTCTCTCAAAGAGCGCTCTTTTATAAATTCGACTTCGCAGTCGGACAGGATTTTGAAGATACGATAGCCGTTAAATCAAAAAAGGAATTGATCTTTCTGCCGATCACGCTGGAGAGCGCTAACTTGTCAATTAGAGAATCGGATACCGCCGGTGAACCTCTGAAATTCGGAGGACGATCCAATATTTTGTTGGAGGTCGCCAGGCGTTGCAAGCTGCAATTTTACACAAACAGACTCGGAGACGCTCAGAAGTATCTGGCCGCGCATTTCGCCTTTCAATCGTTACAACCCATGGAAGGGAGAGGAACTATATCAAGCGAGGATTTCGACGGAGAATCCACTTCCTGGTTGATACCGACTCTCAATCCAAAGGCTGCTGAAGAAAATTTAATGACCGTGGTCGGTAAACGTTTTATGCAAATCAAATCGTCAAGAACCGTCAGGTTTCGTTTCTATTAATTATGAAAATAGATAAAATGTTATCCGAATCCGGAAATGATTTCACGGCGATGCTGATATGCGAGCATTGTAATAATAAACAGGAAGTCAAAACTGGCTATCATGACAATTATTATCATACTAAAGTCATGCCGGCGATTACCTGTAAGGTCTGCGGCATGAATAGAGCTGGAGAAGTTACTGAAAAGTCGACTGATAATGGAAGAGGTCATGTTTGAAATAATCGACAAGGACTCTGGCTTTAAAGACCTGGAAAAAAGACTGGAGCTTATAGAGGGCAAGGGCGTGTTTGTCGGTATTTCAGAAGACTCTCCAAGAGAGCAATTCAAGCGCGGAACTTCTCAGAAATTCAAACCGGAGACAGCCAGTCTTCTCATCAGAAAACCGGTTGACGCCAAAACTAATGAAATAAAAAACAAACTTGCGAAAATAGGACGGGAATCGTTCAATAAAGGAATCAGTCCTGATGCGGGACTCTTGAAACTGGGCGAGGAGATACAGACGGATATGAGAGCGCAGACCGATCCTCCGCCTCAACTGGCGACGTCAATTATAGTGAAATTGGACAATGACTCATAACCCGTCTGGACAGGGACAGGCGGACGCTATCAAAAGGAACGCCGAACCCGCGATTCTGCATAAAAAGGACGATGATTCTCAGATGACTGATAATTGGCGACCGTCTCACAATGTCGCAACTGAAGCTATCAATGTCTACATCATCCTCGATGAGGAGCAGATGGCGCTTGAGGATGAGGGAGAGGATAGCGAACAGGGAGCCTTGATTTATAACGTTGAGAAAAAATTGCAAGTGGGCTGGGTAGTCGAAGTTCCAGAGCATGGCTGGTTTTTTTTAATTAAAAAGTCGACACAGAGACCTGCTCGCAATCCGGCGTACTTTAAGTCGCGTGGAGTGATGCGTAGTTAAATGACAATACTGGTTTCATTCGAAGACAAGAAACAGGCGATTGCCGAGTGGATTGAGATTCTAAGCGGAGTCCCTCTAGCGAATATCAGAGGAGCGGAGGAAACCGGGAAATTCAAATACCCGGCTGTTGTCCTTGCCGAAATTAGCGAGATTGATACTCATAGGCCATTTCGCCGTGTGGAGGAGATTGACGGCGTTTTACAGTTCGTTGTCTATGCATCCAGACAGGTGATGATAGACATCCATTTTATCACCCGCAGTCGAGGAGATTACACAGAGCTACCGGCAGAGAGAATTCCAGACGCTGGTAATTACATGGCTCAATTTCATAGTGGTCTGTATCTGCCTGAGAAGTCGATTGAGTTTCTATCTAAAAACGATCTCTCTCTCCTTTCCGTCGCCAGTCCTCTTAGAGCGGACGAGAAAAAAAATGACGGTTGGCAGAGACGCAGAATTATAGAGATCGGATTTGGATATATATCGCAGATCACAGAGCCGATTAGCACTATAGAAAGTATTCAGAACATTAAAGGCACAACGTATGTGCTGAACGATGCAATAGAATTGGAGATAAACTTGGGACCATATCAGCCGCTAGATGAAAAAGGAAAGCCGGGCGGTTACGCCGCTCTGGACCTGAACGGAGAAGTGCCTGTCGATCAGCTTCCCGCTAGAGTCAAAGTTCGCGTTTTCACCGTCGCTAGCGAAGTCGAACAGCTCGCTCTGACGGTTCATGAAGGCTATATCTGCGTTCGCACCGACGAAAGCAAAAGCTACTCCGCTCTGAATGACGTCAATAACTCTCTTGCCGACTGGCAAGAGCTGAGCTCCGCTCCGCTTGCTTCAGTAATTACTGAAGACGCTCTGCATCGGTTTGTAACTGACGCTGAAAAAAACACTTGGGATGCCAAACAGGACGCGCTGGGCTTCACTCCCGAAGATTCAGCCGAAAAGGGTATCTCGGATGGCTACGCTTCTCTGGACGCGACTGGCAAAGTGCCGGCGGCCCAATTGCCGCCGGATGGCGGCGACGTCAGCGGCCCGGGATCGTCAGCCGTTAATGAAATCGCGGTTTACGCGGGCGCTACGGGAAAATTATTAAAAACGGTTCCCGTGCGTATCGATCCGATAACAAGAGCAATGACTGGCATTGGTGAAACGGAGCAGGATGGAAGTGCCTTTTTTCCCCAGAACGCTTTTGGGGTTATATGGACTAACACCGGATTGGCGTCAGGGACTATTCTAGGCACTTTAAAAGTTGATAGTACCGGGACATTTCGTTTTACTGGTAACGAAGGCACTAGATTTAGTATATCCGATGATCAAGTTAGAATTTGGATGTCTGACGACACTGCACTTTATGTGGTTGGAGGAATAACGACCGAGAAGAATTTGGCGGTTGGTGCTGACTTGAGCGTTGACGGATTTATAACTGGTATTCAATTAATATCAGTTGCAGCCAAAAGCGGACCTGGAACTGTTGCTTTAACTGATATGGGCAAAACGGCTGAATTCGCGAACGGCGCGAACGATTGGACATTCACTTTCCCGCAGGATTCAGAGGTAGATATTCCTGTCAGAGCAAGTGGCGAGATTAGAAAAATTGGCACAGGTGATTTGTCGATTATAAGAGGAACTAACACGATTTTTAGAGGTTTTCTTGGTGATGTTGACTTGAAACTGATTGGAGAAGATGGCTTTTCCGCATTCTGGGAAAAAACAGCCGCCAATACTTTTCTTATTTCAGGTTCGGTGGAGGCCGCATAATGTTGGCGAGAATGCAGAAAGCGAGGGCGTCAAAATTATTCGATATGCTCATGCTGTCCCCTCTTTCCGACCTCGATCCTACTTATAAACATACCGTAACACGGAACGGTTCAGACGTCGCGCAGATCGATAGTCGTGCAAAATTATCCTATGACGCTAGGCAGATAACACCAGGCAATCAGCCTGATTACAGTGCTACTGAAAACGGACATTCTGTGATGACTTTCGACGGCGTTGACGAGTTTATGAACTGGACAATAATTGCAGAGCCGCCACATACGTTGATAGTTTTCGGGAAATACAACTCGACCGCAGGTCAATATTTCTGCGATGGGGCCGATAGTCTGAAGCGTCTGGCATTGTATACAAATAATCAGGCGGGACACTGCGCTGCCGTCACTATTACGGCTTGGGGGTATCCAAGCAACGAAGGGGACACGGACTGGCATGTCCATAGAGTTCTGGCGAATGGGGCTAACTCAGAATACCAAAAAGATAACCTGACTACTCAGACAGTAAGTGCTGGCAGCGCAACTGTTGACGATATGCTGATAGGCGTTTTTCATACGGTCTCCGATGCGTTCTTGGATGGAATCGTGGCTAAGATATCGGTGATCCCGCGTGATGTAACCACAAACGAATGGAAAATAATACAATCAACCCTTCGGGCAAAATTAGCGATAAATTAAGAGGAGTTAGAAACTTAATTAAATGAAAATAGAAAAATTCTCAAAAGTCAATATGCTGTTGGCCGGTGGAGCCGGCACGGCTACTTCATTCAACATCATTTTGTTTCTGGCCGACGTCACTAAGGACGAAGTGCTAAACTGGGAGCCGGGACAAATTACGAAATCATACGGAAGGGGAGAGATCATCAGCGACTTTCCATCCACCAGTCATGTAGCCAAGGCGGCTACCGCCATTTTTTCTCAAAGTCCTAGCGTCGTGGAGTTCAAAGTCGGTCGGCGAGATCCCGATCAGACGGTTCCGGACGCCCTTGACGTTATAGAGAATGCGGATAGCGATTGGTTCGCTCTCGTGGGACTTCGCGGACTGAGTGATATTCTTGCCGGCGCGTCCTGGATCGAGGCTCAGGATATAAAATTCATGTTCGTCGCTAACTACGATCAGGATATTGTCACCACTTCCGATCAATCCATAGCGGCTATTCTTGATAATCTCGGTTATCGTCAGACGGCTCTATTCTACAATAATCAGACCGGAGTCACTCTGCCTGATGCCGATACCAGTCTGACCGTCCTGGACGAGGTTTGCTCAGTGATCGTCAGCAACAGCCCGCAGACTGAAAAGGTGTCGGTAGACGCCATTGTCGAGGATTTCGAATACACTATAGATATTGACGCCGAGCAAGTAAGCCATACCACCGCCGAGAATTATAATACTCAGATAAACAAAATAACTATTCTCAGAGCGATCGACTCCTTCACCTATAGATTGTCCATAGCCGGAGTGCTGATAAACTACGTGGCTACTGTTCCAACTGATGACGAAGAGGTTATTAAAGACGCACTTAAAGTCGCTATCAACGCCGATGCAGTTTTGCAGCAAAAAATGGGAGCGATCGACGATCCCGACGATGTCAATTCTTTGCGCCTAGTGGGAAAAGATCAGAATACCGCCTATGAAGTCCTGCCTGGCGAAAATATCCTCAATACTCCCATCACCGTCTTGGTTCCTCCCACTCAGAAGGAATTGGCCGCTATCCTGCAAGGACTGCTGCTTGCCAACGAAATCATCAATGACTTAGTGACCGTAATCCTTGAAGGCGAAAATCTTATCATTACCGAAAAAGTCGCCGGGACCGGATTCACCATAGACACCAGCGATAATCTGACCGATTCCCCTATTATTTTCAACTATGGATTTAAGGTCGGAGATCCCCTCAATGTTTCCGGTTCTGAGGTTCTGGCGCTAAACGGCGATGAATTCATAAGCGAAGTTCCCGCCGTTAATCAATTTAAATTTCCAACCAACGCGGTAAACGGCGTTCCCACCGGAGTTATCACGATAGAGGTCAATTATACATTTCCCGACGCGGGCATGGCCGGTATGGGATTGGCTCATCCTAACGGTTCACTAGACTACGCGCATCAGGATATTATCGCCGTCAGGCCGGAAACTGAGCAGCATTTGACCAACGATGTAATTAATAATCTCGAAGCTCATAACGTCAACGTTTTTCATGTCTCCGGCACAAAACGACTTCTCTGGGAAGGTAGAACAGTCGGCGGATTGTTCATAGACACCGTCATCGATGGACTCATGTATCTGCCAACCAGGGTTGAGGAGGCCATTTTCAATTTTATCACTTCCCGGAATAAGGTTCCGATGAGCGACGCCAGCATGGGTAGTTTGAAAATTGCGATGGACGATGTTTTGGAACGAGAAGGAAAAGACCGAGGAATTACCGCTCCTTTCATAGAAAACAAAGTTCTGTTTCCTGAAACCGGATTTCCTCCCGGAGCCAGAGCCGGTGATCATTACGTCAGCAGAGTCCCTAGAATTCAGGATGTACCCATAAATGACCGGGTCAATTTTCGTCGAATTCCCTCCGGAGTGGAATTCGAGTTTCAATCGTCGGGCGGCATTCATATCATAATCATCACCGGCACTCTTCACCAATAATCGTTAGGAGAAAAAATGTCACTCGATGCTCCGGTTCTTTTCACTCATGATCTCAATCAGCTCATAGTTATTGTTAAAAGGCGATTTGATAATTCGGATTTTGAAGTCGACGGAAAGATGGGAGACGGCATTCAGATAAATCGCAATGCTCCCAAATACACCGATCTGGAAGTGAGCAAAGATTCCAGAATAGCCGTGCGATCTGCCAATAACGATCGCTCCGGTAAAATTTTGATCACGGCCGTTCAGTATTCTCCTGTGCATGGGCAGTTTGCCGCACTGGACATATCAGACCCGCAGGATGATCTGCTTGATGTCACCATCTCCGATCTATCCAATAAACTTCTGTATCAGGCTCTCGGCTGCTATCTTTCATTGTTCGCCAACGCCCAGTACGCCGATGCGAAGGGCAATAGAACTCACGAGATAAGTTGCCCATTTATCGAAATGGACAAACCCTTGGTTTAATCTGAAATGGCCGTTCCCGTTCCCAAACTAAAAACCTATGACTTGCGGAATCTAATCCTCAATTTCGGAGTGATCGATATCCAGGGATTCGGCCCCAATGATTTTCTGACCATCAGACCGGTCAAACCGAGATTCACAAGTATTGAAGGACTTCACGGCGTGGAAATACCCGTTATGAGCAAAAGCCATAAGGCTCGCGCTTCAATAACAATTATGCGGGAGAGCGACAATAACGCCTCATTGTCAATCATTTCCGCTCTCGACCAAGTCAGCGGATTGGGAATTTTCCCGTTCCTGGCTTCATATCTCAATCTGACTCAGATATATACATCGATTCAAAGTCGAATCGTCAAAGAGCCTGACGTGACGTTCAGCGCCCAAAACGGTTATATGACCTGGGAACTGGAGCTATATAGATTAGTGAGATTCGGATGAAATTCAAATCCTCTCTCAAGGAAGAAAATGACACTCAGAAAAGAAGAAGAAATCGAAATATATGGTACTGAATATAAAGTAAAACAACTGACAGCTACAGTCGGAACGAGACTGATGATCAGACTCGTGAAATTATTTAGCAAAGGAGCTGGTTCTCTCAGCGATATTTTGCAGAACGAACAAGTCAAAGAGATCGTTCAGAAATTTTTTACCAATGAAATTATCATCAACGATCTGGTTCTTGAGGTTTTGCCGTCTGATATCAAAGCTAAACTTCAGCTCATCAAGGGTGCAGAGCTGCCGAATATAGAAGCCGTCATAGTAACTTTTTCTAAATATATGTCAGAAGATGAAGCTAAAAAATATGCTCTGCAAGTCTGCCAAACCTCCGCCTCCTCCTCAACTCCTGAATTCTCGGAAATATTGTCTTTTTCCGGTCATCTGCTGCAACTGCTCAGAGATATTATCCTCACCGTGGATCCCGACGAATTCGACGATATTCTATTCAATCTCATCAATCCCTCGATCCTTCGCTATCGTCCCGCAAATCAAGATGAATTCCGAAAATGGCTGAACGACAACGGAGATTATGCCTTCGATGAACATTTTTCCGGCAACTACAATGAAATGCTGGAACTGTTCGTCTATCTGATTCTTTTCAATTACGCCGAGTCCTTCATCCTGTTAAAAAAAAATCGGATATTGAGTTATCTGAATATCTATCTGAAAAAAATGAATCCGAAGAAGGAGACGAAGAGCTGAAAAAGCTCAAGAAAAGTCTCAATGAATTTCTCTCCCAAATGGATGATTTTTATATATTGAGGCCGATAATTTCAGAAAATTGCAATGTCACCTTGGCTGAGCTGGACACGATATATAATTTTTTAGGACTCAGCGAATTACATATGCTACTCGACGTTAAAATGAATTTTATGGATTTGGAGGAGCGAAGAATGACCGATAAAATGAATAAATCAGATGTCTGATACAGTCAGAAATATTTTAGCCCGCTTCGGTCTTGATTACGATTCCAGCAATTTTAAGAAATTGCTGGATGATACCATGCAAGGCATTAAGGAATTGAAAAAGTTGGGAGTTTCCTTTCAGGCCGTTAATAAAGCTCAGCAACAGCTAAACACCAAACAACTTGCTACCGAAAGCAAGCAGCTTACGATCGAAAATAAGAAAGCCGCTCTCGCCAATAAGGAAGTTATAGGAGAACTTAAAAGGGCTTCTATCGCCGATAAGCAAGCCGCGACTAGAAAAAAAGAGGCCGCGACCGTAACCCAGAAACTGGCGTCCGAAAGCAAGAAGCTCGTTATCGCTTTGAAACAGCTCAAACTGGAACAGCAGCAAGCTCGAGGCGAACGCTATAAAAAAGGACTTGAAGCCCAGGATAGAGCCGCTAATGATTTATCGAAGTCGCTCGGCAATCTTCGCGATAACCTGGTTGGAGTGGGAGTTCTGGCCGGCGCCGGGTTTCTTTTCAATATAGCTCTCAAGACTGAACGGGCCGTCCTTAGAATTCAGAATCTGATAGATAAAACAGCTTTGGCCAAGCTGGAAAAAAGATTCGACACGCTCAATAAGCAGAATAGAGAGCTGTTCTCAAAGAAAGATTTCAAGGAATCTGCTGCGGCGGTTCTGCTCATTGACAGAAATGTCGGATTTTTCGCTAAATCGCTGGAATTTGCGATCAAAAAAGCTCCAGTGCTGGGTAAGTCTCTAAAGGAAATTCAGGAAGGACTGGCCGAAGCGAGAGTTCTTGGAGATGAGCAAGCTCTGATTGGGCTGGGGCTGATAACTCCGCTGGCCCTGGAAGAAATGCGGCGACGTACCGGTATTTCATTCGGAGATCTGCGTCCGGAGGAAAGGACGAATATGATTCTGAATCTTATGAAGCTGACGACCAAACAGCTCAAGGAGGCCGACGCGGCTACGCGGGGACTAAACGCCAGTTGGAATAGATTCAATAAATTGATTGAGGACGGCGGCGAGAGATTGACCGAGGATTTCAAGCCGACGATGATTTTTCTGCTGGAAGGAACAGTGAAATTTCTGCGTCTGCTGGCGTCTTCACCGATCGGATTGTTTTCTTTACGATTGGGAGGTTTGATCGCTGGAGTGGCAACTTTGACCTTGGGGCTGGGCGTGCTGAGTAAAGCAGTTATTTTTTTAAGACTAGCTTCATTAAAGGCTCATACGGCCACGCTTCGGTTATTCGGAAAATTTTTGTTTTTCGGGGTTTTAATCGCCGCCGTAATCATTCTGATCGATGACCTTTGGGTGAGTTTGGCCGGGCCCGAAGATGCTGATACTCTGCTTAACAGAATGGATAAATTTATAAAGGATATACAAACTAAGATCAAAGCCTGGCTGCGTGAAATTGGATTGGGTTGGCTGGTGGATTTTAACGCTTGGCTGGATAAAACGCTGGAGAATATAACGCTGAAAATAATTGATTTTTTTAAAAAACTACCGGGGAGAATAGTTAAATTGCCCGCTTTTCTGCGGAAAAATTTGAAATTATCTTTATTACCTCCTTTTTTGGATCCCAAATTCAATACGACTTCGCCGAACCGTCAACAGCCCGTTCCAAATTCATTCGAGGATTGGTTAAGGACTTTTGGGGAAAAAATGAAATTATCTTTATTACCTCCTTTCTTGAATCCCAGATTCAATACGACTTCGCCGAACCGTCAACTATCCGGCACGACTTCCTCTGTGTCGAGCGTGGATAATTCCACCTCTCTGACGTTCGGAAATAATAGCATCAGCCTTCAGTCTGGTGCTAATAAGCAGGACATACTCAATGCCGCAGTGGATCAATATAAAATTTTCCTTGAACAGCAGCTCAATGAAGCGCAGATAGGAGGTAGATAATATGTTCGGCATAAACGCTTTTATATTCGGTTTCGACCGAGGCAATTTTTCTCATATTACTCCGACCTCCGCTTTTCTTTTGGAAGTGGACGCTTATCTGAGTGAAAATCATAGCTATCAGTCGATAATACCCGATCATCCCGTGCAGGCCGACGCGCCCGTCAATGAACATATCATACTGCTGCCTCCAGTCGTCAATATAAGCGGCATAATCACCGATACGCCGCTGCTGGGTTTTGATCAGACCGGACAACTGATCACTCCCCAGGAGGGACGTTCAATAGATAAGATCAATTCACTTTTAGAAATGAGAGAGGCTCGCGAATTGTTTTCCGTTTCCACCACCTTGGGAGTTTATAAGGATTATTTTTTTCTCGATCTCAATATCCCCTTTACCCCGGAAGACGGATACAGCGCGCGTTTCAGCGCTACTCTAAAAAAATTCAGACTTGTAACTTTCCGCACCGGCCAGAAAGTTCTCAATCAATCTAAGGAAGTCTCGGCCCGGGCGGCGGAACCTAACGACGTCGGCACAACTACACCGCCAAAAATAGTTACTTCCATCGGCGCGGCTTTATTTTAAAAAAGAATTATGTCTAAAGAAAAAAATGCCTGAAGTCCTGAACATACCTATAGTCGAGGGTGGCAAACCGTTCCGGGAGACTATTGAGCTTGAGGGAGAGGAATTCATCTTCGCTTTCAGCTTTAATCAGCGTGACTCCGCTTGGTATCTGAGCATTTTAAAAAGCGGAGTCGTCATAGCGCTTAGACTTCGTCTCGTGGCCGGCTACAATTTGCTGGAGGCGGTTATCTCTCTCGAAAAACCGTCCGGTTTTCTATACCTATACGATGTCGATTTGCAAAGCAGTGTTGGCGGAGAAGCGGATATTGATAATTTAGGCAATAGGATTCTATTGGTCTATGAAGAGGCCGCCTGATGCCCATTTCCGGCTCCTATAACTTTTTCGACCGTAAATTCCTGTTGAGAATCACAACTCTCGACAATATAGTCTACGAACTGGATCAGACGTTCAAAATCACCTACGAGGTAAAAAAGGTTCTGCGGGCCGAACCAGATCCCGGCATAGTTGAAATATACAATGCCGGACCGGAACTAATCAAAGCCCTCGCCAAACCATTTGAATGGAGGAAGAAGCCAGGAGCCAAAGTGGAGCTGTTCACTGGATACAAACAGGAGGGCGTGGTCACGCAAATATATTCGGGAGAGATTCAGGAGGGGATAACCCGCTATCAACCTCCTGACAGCATCACCAGACTGCGTTGCGGAGTTGACTACGACAGATTTCTTAATCATCTCCAAGGCGGAACATTTAAAAAAGGCACCGATCCCATAGACGCTATCAAAAGTTTGCTGAGTCCCTCCGGACGCAAAATTAGCATAGCTGCCGCATTGTTCGACAAAATCAGCAAACTGTTTGATAAAGACCTATCGTTTTTTGATAATCTGAAAAACATTTTTAATTCTATTTCGAAACAGTTTGATTTGAGCATCACCTCTCTGGGTCAGGATGCTCCGATTCAAATTACCGAATTGGGACATCCTAACGACGATCCAGTCATTTTTTTGAGCGAGAATAGCGGGCTTATAGGATCTCCGCAGGTCACTCATGTCGGCGTTAATATTCAGACGCTTCAGCAACCGCTTATCCGCCCCGGAACACTGCTGCAGGTTGAATCTCGAAATACTAAAGACTATGGAGAAAACTTCACCAGCCAGACCGTGACGCATAGCGGAGATACCCAAGGAACTCCAAATTATACAACCATTCAAGCCTTGTTTTTTCCACCTCGATTCAAACCGAGCGAATGACAACTTTAAATGAAACTCTTAAAATATGGCGGGAGGGAATCTTCAGAAGTTTGCGCGTTTCCGCGCCTGGATATATCCAGTCATATGATTCTGATACAGGACTGGCCGATATTCAATTGACGGTGAAGATGGAGATCGAAGAAGAATTTATTGATCCGCCCTTGATGCTTGGCGTTCCGATTCGGCAGAATAATAGCCAGGCAGTTCTTTTTTACGCTCCACCCGCTGAGAACGATTTGGTTGACGTTGTCTTCACGGACTATTCAATATCCGAGAATCAGCAGGAGGACGGTCTGACGATTGTTGAGCCGGCGAACAGCGAGCAACATGATCTAAATAACACCTACGCCGTTCTGCGCGTTCAGACGCTAAAAAATAAGCATCGGATAGATGATCCGACTCTGCCAGGCGTTTATCTAGCCGATGATTCTAAACTGTTTCTGGGAAGGCTCGGAGGCGGCGGAGAAGAAGTCCTTAATCTGATCCACCAGACCGCGACGGCTTTATCTGATCTGACTGATTACATCAAAAATACAATGCAACTTCTCGACAGTAACGGCGATACCAGCGGGCCACCCACTAATGCCAATTTGCTGACTCCCGTTGAAAATCAGCTGACTGAAATAAAAACCGGACTTGAAAACTTGGGGAATATATCATGAAAAAAAAGCCGAAAATTATAACGATTTGTGGTTCGTCTCGATTTGTTCAAATCATGGCTGTATGCGCATGGTTATTAGAACGTGATGAACACGCCATTACTTTTGGACTGCATTTATTGCCGGAATGGTATTGCAAAGAGAATATTCCGCATCATTTGGCGGAATATGAAGGCGTCGCCGCGGAGATGGATGAATTGCATTTATGTAAAATAGATATATCGGATGAAGTTTTTGTCGTTAATTATGATGATTATATTGGCGAAAGTACGAAAAAGGAAATTGAATATACCAAAAGTAAAAATAAAAAAATTCGCTGGTTTTCTCATGATGATATCGGAATCAAAGTTTCTACAATGCTGTCCGTGGAAACTAAGGCGATATTGATGTTTAATCACTTTTAATTTTTTTTAAATATTGCTTATATTCATTCGATCTGGCGAGCAATCGCTGCATAAAGGGACTTGGACTTTCACAGCTATCCAGAAAATCAGCCATCGACGCGGGAAACGACAAAGTTTTTCCCCGCGCTTTTGGGGATTCGGGCTTGGGCTTAGGACCCGGTTTATTTTTCATGATCAAAAAGCGTTATTATTTTTATCAATATTAATTGGATGGTTTTAAGAACTCCCAAGTTTCATTATTCGTAATGACTCCGTCGTTTTGTAATTTGCGAACATGTTTACGCCAGTGCTCGACTGCTTTTTGGAGATTTTGGTAAATGGGGCAATCTACTGAAGTAGGTATCGCATTTCTAGCAACCATCGCGTTTTTGTAATTTTGTACTATTTTTAAGGTATTAGAATTCATCATTTTTTTATCCTTTCGGGTTCCTGTTTTTCGGGGTTATCCCCGATTCGTTAAATATAGTATTTCAAAGCAAATACATCTCGCTAACAATCAATTAATAATTAATTAATTATAAATTGATTTATATCAATAAAATATTTGAACGATTTTAATATGGCTAGAGACCTGAAAATCACTAAAGACCCACTCACCGGCAAGCGCGGAATCCGAATTGTCAATGGTACTTTGGAAACCGTCACTGGCGCGGAGGAATGCGCTCAGCGCATTGAGATTGCCTTGAATACGATTCTCGGCGAATTCGCTTTCGATTTGCTCAAAGGATTGCCTCTCTTCGATCAGATATTCAGAAGGAGACAATATCAATCTCTTGTCTTGAATTATTATCGCAATGGCATTCTGGCCGTCAATCAGGTCAAGGCGGTTCAGGAATTGTCGATCGAGAGAGGAGAGGAACGCGACTATAATATGAAGTTCTCTGCCTTATATGAGGATAATACAACGATCACTGGCACAATATAATGACTATAGAATTTGAAGGAGTGGATTACGGACTGATTCCTGAAGGCTTTCGGCCCATGCCGCAGCCCGTTTGCGTGCGATTTATCACCGCCAAGCTGGTTGAAATCTGGAGCGTGGACATAACTGAAAACGATATTGACTTCGACTCCCAGTTCGGTCAATGGATCGCGGTCGAATCCGAACAGATGGCAGAACAGTTTGAGATCGCCGAAGGCATTTACAACGCTTTTGATCCCGATTTCAGTTCCGGAGACGCTCTTGATAAGAATTTGCGCATAGTGGGAGTTAAGAGAGACCCCGGAGGATTCACAACGGTGGAGGTGCTGTTGGAGGGCGATGCGGATACAATAATCGAAGCTGAAAAAATCGTCTCCGTGCCGGGTGGTCCTAAATTCAGACTACCGCAGCAGACGACAATAGAAGCTGGCGGAACTTTGGCCGTTTTCGAGGCGAAAGAGAGAGGAGCGGTCAAGGTTTTCGCCGGCGATATCAGCATTATTGAAACCCCTGTTCTAGGCTGGGATAGCGCGACTAATCCCGAAGACGGCGTAGTGGGCAGGGAGAAAGAGACAGACAGCGTCGTTCGCGTCAGACGCAGAAGACATGTCAGCGCGGGAGGTTCAGGACGGATTGATCCCATCCGCGAAGCAGTTCGCAACGTTCCTGGAGTCACTGACGCGACCGTTTATGAAAATGACACCGATGTCACCAATGCTCGAGGGCAGCCGAAGCGTTCAGTAGAAGTTGTTGCGCTCGGCGGAGACAATGACGCTATAGCCCAAGCCCTCTGGGACAATAAACCGGGAGCTACTCCCTACGTCGGCACCGTCAGCGGCGATATCGTCGATAGTCAGGGATTTCCCCGCAATATGAAATTCTCCCGCGTGGAACAAGTAGCAATTTGGGTTACTTATGAGATCACCGTGGACGGCACTTTCCCTCCGGATGGCGAGAACACGATCAAAACCAACACCGTCAATCGCGGAGACGCGCTCGAAATCGGCGAGACCGTGGTCGTGAATCCCTTTCTGATAGGAAACCTCGCCGATGTGGACGGAATCACCAACAGCGTCATCAAAGTTGGCTTGGCTCCGAATCCGACGCTTTCCGATAATATTCCCATGTCTGACATTCAGAAGGCCGATTTCGACACATCCCGGACGGTCGTGGTTTTCGTGTAATGGACTAAAAATAAAATTATTTAAGTATTTGAAATATTTTAATTTATTAAAAATATCTATTTGTATGATTATATATATCAATACGTTAACTATTATGATGATACATTCAGATTAGTCCGCTAAATATTTTAACAGGAATATATAACTAATTTAATGTATATTAAGCCCAAGACAGCCGTCATTCCCGCGAAGGCGGGAATCCATCTTTCATAGACTTGCCTTTTATGAAAAAAAAAATCTATAATTAATTGTGAAGGGAAATATATTTTTGAGCTGTTTTTTTTCTGATCCGAGGATTTTTAATTATAGCGGAATCTGTAGAGTGACGTCCGGATTTTAAAAGATTAAGAAAGGCTCAGGATTTTTCGATGACTGTTGCGGTCTGTCAACCGTTGCGGGAATGGTGCTATAATCGCCGCTTGAATGATTCTGAGCTTTTTTTTTGCTCTCAATTATTCGATCGGCGGCCTCTTAAAATTAAGAGGAAATATGATAACTTTGCAGGAAGGAATTAATATAATAAGCCGCGAAATGATTGATCAAGCTAAAAATCATAGAATATCAGCCGTTAAGCGTGTTGATATCTATAAAAGAAATGGAAATATAATCAATCTACTAGAAGCCGTGCGGTTGGAAACTATAGCGGAGTCTCTTGAAGGTTTGAGTATCGCCATGAGTGTTGAAAAAGTGAAAAAATGGCGCGATGAACACAATGCATCCTCATGCTGAATAATACAGTGAAAACGGGAGGATCCCGAAAAGAAAAACATCGCATGAATAAGCCCCGCTGCTTGAATTGCTCCACTAAATTTAAACCAAAGCGATCCGATCAAAAATTCTGCGAGACGAAATGCAGAGTCTATTATAATAGAAATATCCGTAACGGAAAAGTTACGGATAATAGCGGTAAAATTATTCTTTCTCTATGCGATTATTCCGGTGTTTGGAGTCGACCCTATAGGGAAGCGGGATACAATGTCGTTCAGGTTGATCTTAAATTAGATGATGATGATGTGCGACTGTTTAAATATCCTGGAAAAGTTTATGGAGTTCTGGCCGCTCCTCCTTGTACTGATTTTGCCGTTAGCGGAGCGGTTCATTGGTCAAAAAAAGGCGAGAAAGCTCTATTGGCCGGACTTGGCGTTTTCGATGCATGTTCGAGGATTGTTCTATTTGCAAAACCTGAGTTCTGGGTTTTTGAAAATCCAGTGGGAAGATTGAAGCATTATATTGGTGAAGCCAGGTGGATATTTGATCCATGCGATTATGGACATAATTATACTAAGAGGACTTGCCTTTGGGGGGAGTTCAATATTCCAAAACCGGAGAATGAAGTTGAACCGATATGCGTTCCGAACAGTCATCATTCAATAGATCAATACTGGGTAAGACAAGTGGAAAAAATAAGCAGAGATCGACAAACTTTAAGAAGCATCACGCCGGAAGGATTCGCCAGAGCATTCTTTAAAGTCAACCGATAATTATCTTGTAGAGACGGGATTTATCGCGTCTCTCTTTTCTAATATATGCAAAGAATTTCAACGATAGCTAGAGATTATCTGAAGGAAGAGAGCGAAAATGATAATATCAAATGGAACTCTCTTTGTTGCGGAGATTACATGTATCTTGATGAAATATATGATAGAGCTGGTTTAGATATGAGCAAATATATCCCTCCATTGCGTCAGCAAGTTGTATTAAATGCCCTGGATCGAGAAAGTAAAAGAGAAGATGCGATTTTCATCAAAAAAATTTTAAGAATCCATGATGGAGGCAGATGGATAAGATTTTTCACATTGAAAGGAGATAAATAATATGAAAAAAATGTTAATATGCGTATATTGCGGATATAGATATCCGCAAGGAATTTCGTTGTATGATGGTAGTATATTAAGCAATCATCTTTCTGTATGCGTGAAACATCCTCTGAGAAAAGCCGAGTCTGATATTGCGCTATTGCGCAATGCATTAGTTGGATTGGTAGGGGCGGATGGTAGAGAAGAACTTGAAAAAATGGAAGCGTATATTCGTAGCAGTGCTTGTATAGAAGATGATAGAGCGGTAAGCGTCAATACTATTCATGCCCTATTGAAGACTTTGCCAGGCGAATAATGGAACAAATAACCGATCGTGCCGAACGACAAGTCAATCGCCTCACCGCCTATGTTCGTGAAAACGAGGACTTCGCCAATCTCATGCTGGCCCTCGGCGGAGCCAAATGGCAAGTGCTGGAGGATGTCTATTGGGATATGTTCAGCAAAAGACATCTTGGAGACGCTGGCGACGCTCAACTAGACGTTATAGGCAAGCATCTCATCACCGCCCGCAATGGATTCGATGATCCCAACTATACTGCGTTGCTCGACACCAGGTATCTTTTTTTTCAGCGTTCCGGAGAGCCTGAAAAACTGATCGAACTCTACAAAGCTTTGACCGGAACAGTTTTGCCTGTCGAATATACCGACACTTACAAATTGCAATGCAATACTCTGATAGCATCTTTCACCGATCTGCCCACACTGGAGGCCGTTGATCAGGAAAAGGTGATCGCCGATATGAGAGTCGCCAAACAAGCTGGTCAAGGACTGCGCCTTCTTCTTGTTCTTGAGCCGGCCTTTCGCTGTTCAGCCGATCCCGATATTCCGGAACTGGATAGCGATCATGGACTCGACAGCGGTTTTCTCGACGAATTAATAATTGAATTTTGAAATTGATCCTGTAGAGACGCGAAGACCGCGAATAATTAATATATTTTAATTCCCAGGTTAATTAAAATGAGCACCATCTCAGATCTCAATCAACTCCGTTATTCAACAGACGGCGGAACGACCACCGAGCCGCCTGAAGGCAAAAAAGACACTGGCTTCGTTGTTAGAGAGGTTCCAGCATCCGCGACCTGGAACTGGTCCAGAAATAAAAGTTTCGAGCGTTTTAAATCCTTGCAGGGCTATGAGAATCATCTGGTTATCGGTGACGTGAACCAGAAGACTAATTTCGTCGCCGATCTGTTATTATCGGAACTGCTGGACGCCGCCATCGACACGGGCGATAAAATAGTTTTTCTGGACGGGACGCACACCTTGGCGGGCAACAAGACGCTGAGCGACAATGATCTGGAGTTCATGTGTCAATCAGCGCAGAGTCAGATTGATCTTAACGGATTTATCTTGACTTTGAGCGGCGATCGCCTCCGGGGCCAGCTCAACATCACCAATACGACTCCGGTCTCCGTGATCGTCACTGGCGCGGGCATTGAGCACCTCAAGATCAGAATCGACGATCCCAGCGCCGTGGACTTCAACGGCACTGGCAGCGTTGTTATAAATGGAGAGATATTGAACGTCGATCCGATTTTGGCCATTTTATCGAATCAGCCGGACAAGGTGGTTCTGACCGCCTCCCAGCAGAGCCTCTACGCCAATGACAACCGCTTCGTCCGCTACGACCAAAGTACACAGACGTTCAAGCGTCGCGACGGCACCGTCGTCCCGATCGCTACTGGAGATTGGATAGTCATCAACGAGCTGGAAACATTGACCACTGATGATTTGCTGTTTGTTGGCGATCGTCTCCGCATAAATTCCCATCGCGGCTTTCAGCTCAATCTCGGAGATCAAGGAGATAACATCCCCTATGGAGTAATAGTCATAGGCAATAATTGCGACGTGTCTTTGCACACAACTCAATCCATGCGCGAGCTGGGGATTATTTTGGGAGATGACAAGTTCACGCCCATGTCCAACGGCCTGACAGCTATGGAAAACCGCAGAGTTATCAAAAATCAAGGGGAACTTAACAGGATCAAATACAACGGAGAGCTGATTTTCAGCGGAGGTCCGCCCCAAACGGCCATGGACTTCGTGCGTCCTAATCATCCCTATCTGCTGGAATGGGACAGCGAAATCTACCAGGGACTACTTAGGCATCCGACCTTCGACAATAGAAAGATGTGCTTTTTCTCAGATATGTATTATTGGCTTGATCGCCGCTTCAACGCCGAAGTGCCCGCCGGAGATCCTACTCTCGTCTATCATACCGTGACCGCGCCTCCCAGAATCAAAAATTTTCTGCGTCCCATTGATCTTCTGGATCTTGAAAGGCATAGGCGCGTTGATGATCTGGGATCTCCTTATCTAATCCTGTCCGGGGAATACACTCAAGTCTCGGACAAGATCATTCTCGGCGGTAATCCCAACGCGGCCGACAATATCAGAAACGTCAAAAACGGCCAGAGAGTGCAAGCCACTGGTTTGCCTGATCCGTTATCAAATACCACCATAGTGCGGCCCGGCTCGATAGTCATTACTCCGGGCGTGGAAAGTTTTTTGATTATGGACGCGGAAGACAAGGATCCAGTGACCGCCGCTGCTTCCGGAGATCTGACTTTGGACTTTTCCGGCATGGCGGCTGGCTCCCATCAGGATGACGCTCTGCAAGATATAAACGGCGCGTTCGTACATAGAAATCCAATCTCTCTTGATCTGCTGACAGTATTCGGCGGTACAGGTGGAGCTTTCGAGGCTACAGTCACCGATACGTTCGGTAGTAATCCCTCTGTGCAAAGCACGGGCTCGTCAGTCGACAACGGCTTAATTGATTTCGACGCCTCCAGAGTCGTCAGGACGGCGGCGGAGACCAGAACCATCAACAGCCTCGTCATCCCCTATTATAGACTATAAGAGAAATCAGTTGAGTTCATATGAACTAAACTGGAATAGAGAGAAATTCAGTTGTTTCGATATCGAAACAACTGAATCGGATTTTTCAGAGGAAGACAAAGCATTGTTTGAATACCTCCTGAAGTAACTAAGGGGTAGTCATATGACAACCCCTTTACATATGATCTGATTTTTCGACGTTGAGTTCTCCAATCCAATGAGAATAAGGAAAAATTCAACTGTGTTCATATGAACACGGTTGGTGGTGACGGACGCCAAAGAAAAATGATTTTATCCTTTAAAGAAGTCCTTGCTGGATTTTGAGGATGAATCTTGATAAAATGAAAAAAGGCATTGAGTAATAAGCCTCAATGCCTCTATCAGCGAAATTTCGCTGTTCACCATAATATGAGGATTATAGCTTATGAAAAATAAAAAGGAAATCGTAAAAGCAAATGAAGTTGAATTTCATGGTCAGACTTTATTAACAATTAAAATTAATGATAAGTTCTATGCAGCCATAAAACCAATTTCAGATAAATTAGGGTTAGCTTGGCAAGGCCAGCAACAAAAAATTATGAAGTCTAAAAGGTATCAAGATATCTTGATACCTTTTAGACTACTGGGGGTCTTCAAAATATGCTTTGTCTTCCTTTGGAGGAATTGCATGGTTGGTTATTTTCTATAAATTCCGATAAAGTTAAGCTTGAATTCCGTGATACTGTAATATTGTATCAAAAAGAATGCTTTAAAGTGTTATATGATTATTGGCATCTTGGAAAAGCCGAGAATCCTCGCTTTAAAAGTAAAATCATCTATCATTCTCAAGCCCGTCGTGAATTAGATGCTTTTGTCAAATCTTATATGATGGTCGGTTATAATAAAAGCGCGGCTATGATTATGGCCATGGATAATCTGCTTAATCAATACGGTTATGATTTTCCGGCCTCTTTTAACAGCACCAGAGAAGTGGAAGTGGCATTGATCATAAAGAAGTATGGTCCAGCTTTTTATCCTGACTCAGACGATAAAGCTCCTCAATATCATTCCGAGGATAAATGGTTTTATGAATGGGTGTGCATAATGATAAGCGATGCCGAGTTATGGGAGAAACAGACGAATCTCAGTGTTGCAAATATGTATACTCACTATGCCCGCTTTTGTGTCTGGCATGGAAATAAATATAAGTCCAAAAACGCATGGAATAGACAGATGAGACGCATTTTCGAAGAACATATCAGAAGCTATCAGAAAAGCGGAGAAAACGGACGCCATTATAAATTTTCAGATTTGAAAACCTGCCGCAGACAGGTAGAGAAGCATATCGGCGGATTTTTGGAGGATTTCACCAAGAAACAACGCCGTCTGACTATGAATTGACCTGAAATTTACTTGTCATTCCAGCGAAGGCGGGAATCCAGACGAAATGTTGAACGGCAATCGGTTTAAGTGGTTTTGACTAGCCCAGCTTATATTCTCCTAGCGAGCGCATACGGAGCCTGTTCTAGATTTCCGCCTTCGCGGGATGATCTCATTTCTATTTTTGTGATACTTTTTTTTGTTATATCACCCAACCGAGATCTTTTTATGAAAATATATAAAAGCAAGGACTTTCCCACCAAGAATAAATTCCTAGCTGCTTGCGAGAGCTATCAGCATTATTACAGACTCAGCCAAAGAGGAGAGAACTACAAACCAAAGTTTTTTCATTCTCTTGTCAGAAAGTATGTCTATATAATGCTCCTGGCCGCTCGCAGAGATCAGGATCCAGAATCAGTTGAGTTTATTCAATTAACCGAGAATGAATCCAAAACCGTGAAAGCTAAGGAAGATTCCCAAAAAAAACAGGTGGAGCGTCTCATCAATTCCGAGGAGCTGGCCGCCGCAGCCAGGAAAGACAATTTGAAGAAGGCTGCCAAGGATCCCGAGTTCAGAAAGGAATTTATCCGGGCCGAGATGAGCCAAGCCGGATTCACTGTTGAGACTATAGTTGATCAGATGGCGAACGAAAGATGGGATGGAGATCGCGATCAAAGTTTTGTTATTAATAGAAAAAAAACTCTTCAGTCAATTGAGAATGAAATTAAACAATATAGTTAAGGGTAAAACATGAACTATGGTAAAAGTTGTTTTAAAGCCGTTTTTGTGGGTTTTATGCTATTTTTATTCCTTTTAGCGGGTTGCGCCGAGGATGAGACCGGCTTGGAGATCGTAAACAATGATATTCCGCCTATCGTGGTTGATCCGCCCCTCGTGGATGTTCCGACAGAGATAGAATCTTGGAACATTGGCGATGCCGATAATCTGTTTTATGGAAATATCACAACTGCTCCATCTTCTAATCAATATCAGAATTCATCAGCATCAGCTATCAGGAACAGCGGTCTGATGACCATCGACGCTTCCGGTGATCTGAAGCACATCACCATGAAGGGAGGTTCTAAAAAGCATTTCCAGAGAAATTTCAAAATAAATAGAAATAAGACCAATTCGAAAGTCAAAGCCGCCTTTGAAATGCGCGATGAGGATAGCGGCCTGCTAGAATGGTATTTGATAGACAAAAACGACAAGCCGCATAAGCTGCCCAAGGGCGTGCTCAAGAAAAGTTATCGTCTCGGCAACGCTCCCTCATTTCATGAGCGCGGCCCAGCCATCTATTATATCGATACCGAAGCAGACCTGATAGAGCTGGACATCAGCGATGACGCCAGCCTGGATAAATATATAGTTGTCAGAAGCGGAGTCGAACAGGCCGTCATGGACGCGAAGGGAAACTGGATGCTGGCTTTGTCATCCGGACGGGTAGTGCACAGAGACGAATCCGGAGACCTGGAGACGCGCATGAACGATAATGTGCCGTTACGCCGGGATGACGCCGAGTTTTATAAATTTTTCTTCGCCCAGGGCGACGGATTTATGTTCATGAGTGAAGATTGGAGCAGCCCTTATGGCGTATTCTACAGAGCTTTTCTGGACGCTCAGCAAGACTTGCAGGTGGTTTCCGCTCAAGCTAACAATATCCTCAATTGCCTCGATTACGATAACGCTACCATTTGCTCCACTCTCGCCTTTTATCCCTACAATACTCCTCATGTATGTCAATATCAGCCGGTGGGAGCGAAAGAACTATTGATATGCAGTAAGGAAAGTTGGGCGATGGGAAGTTATATATACGAGCTTGGGGATGCTTCCAATGATATGCGACAAATTAACTTTCAATGGGCTGCTGTTGGTGGAGAAGCCAAAGTGGCTGTCAACACGGAATTTATCTATTATTATTCCAATAGTCCTATTTATAATGGTGCCCGGCTGACCAGGATTGATCTGGACAATAGCGAATGCCGGCACTTATTCTCGCGAGACAATACGCCCACTTGTCCAGACATATTCAGCAACACGGAATACATTATCGACAAGTTAACAGTCTCAGAGGACGATACGGTGCGGTTTTGCGGGCATCGCTTGGATGATGAGGAGCAGCTTCTGTTGGTGGAGATCGTGGGAGCGGATACGGTCGCGCCGATTTTTCGCGAAACTTTGATCGAAGAGTGCGGAGAGCTGTTTAATTTGTGACAGATTGGTTAGTAAATGACCATGTAACATATTTTTAACCTTCCGGGTATGAATACCCGGAAGGTTAAGCTTTTTTTATCACACCGTCAAGCCTTTTTTTTGGCGATTAATTCCAATTTTCAAATACGCTACCAAGTATTTTTTTAAGGAGTAAATTATGGATTTTACTAGATATGAGCATTTAGAGGATCAAGGAAAACGTGCTTTGACAGTGCAAGCCGCGCTGGAGCTGCTCAAGGCGGAAGCTTCCGCTGGCATCGCAGTTCGCCACAAGACGATAAAAAATCTCAATAAAGTCGATCAATATGCTGACTGGTTCGAGGAGGCTTTGAGAGTTAAAGCGGAGTAATCTTTCTAATCATGAAAAAAATACTTTTGCTTATTTTTATCGTTGGGTTTGCTTGGTTAGGCGGATTTGCGGCCGGGCCGGAAGGCTGGTGTTTGGCTTTAAAAAAGGTTGCCGGCTTTCATCATATTTATACGGATTTGGAGCAGTACCGGCTGTCTAGGCATTATGATTTTATGCTGATTGGATATGATTCCCGGAATTCTATTTTAATCGTCTACAAGCGCATTGATTGAAGTTTCTCGCTCTACGGGGATGAACCGTTGATGATATGAAAAGTAAAAAAGAGATAGAATTAAATTTCACTCATTACGCTGTGAGAGAAGTTGACGTGATTGCGTTTCTTGATCTCAAAGATCAATGCGTCTCTTTAGCCTCTAGTATCGACATGCACTGTCCTGAAAGCTCGGAGAAGGACTCCGCCCTGAAGAGACTTGAGGAATGCAATTACTGGGCTAAGGCGGCTATAGTTCGCGCCAAGCAATGAGGTATACCTGTGAGCGATTAGCGAACACCTTTTCGAAAGACTGGAGGAATATAATGATTGGGTTCGGGCCGCTATCGCTTGCGCCAGGCACTGTTGTATACCTGTGAGCGATTAGCGAACACCTTTTTTTATTTTTTTGATAGGTCTTCCAACACAAGGACGTTTTTTATAAAGCGGTATGGCGTCCTTGTGAATACGCCATGATCGCCCTACTTTGATAGCTAGTCCTCGCCTTTCCAGCTTTTTAGACCATGCTTTGATGGTCGATACCGAGCATTTCAAAACTTTCGCCATTTCTGCCGCATTCAGGTAATCTTTTAAAGGGTTTTTACGCATAACTCTTCCTCTTCTTCATAATGTTTTTTATTGCTCACCTTTCTTCCTGTGCCGGTTTCCCGGCGTTTGCCGTTAAAGAGTTTCGCTAAAAAGTTGCGTGTCTCTGTTTTTTGCCCTCTCAAAAGCCAACGTGTCCTTCATGCCTTTAATTCCAGATATGAGTGATGAGGCGTAAAATTCACTAGTTTTCCAGCCACTATTTCAAACTCTCCCTCCGCGTTTTTCTTGAGCCGTTTCTCGTTTTCATGCTCGTCTTGAACTCGGCAAATATTTAGAAAGTCGCGACCGATACGACGAGCGTAATAAGTTCCGTCAGGCAATGAAACTGAAATAACTGGCTCCCCTTGGTATTCTCCGCATTCCCACTCATAGCGGCCTTTTATTTGCCAACCTGGATAAGTGAATTCAAAATAACCGTAGACAATTTGTCTTTCCAGTTCAACGCCTGTTTTCTGATCCATGTCGTTTTGGACGTAAAATCCACTTTTCATTTTCGGCAGATTTTCAGTGTATTTTTTTCCGCCTATCAGTTGAATATTTTTCATTTTGTACTCCTTGAATTTTTTAATGTTTTATCTAATCACTAAAATAAGTTTGGCGGTATTGCCAATATTTTGTCAAGTTAATTTTGGCTTTATCGCCAAAATTAACTAAAACTTTTTTCAATCGTCTATTTTCATATGTTTGACTGTGACGGTTGATGATATGTCGGTCATTTGAGATTTATAATCGTTTGGATGATTTGCTATTGGTTGAATGCCGTCATCAGGCTCTGAGTAATTGTTTTGTGCCTGAAGAGCATTTTTCCATGCTTTTTGCATTTCGCTATCGCAATGAGCGATCGCGTCCGCCCATGTCGGCCATCTGTGATAATGTCCGTGAAACCAATATTGATAATGTAGAGATTGCGTATTGTGAGGATTCTCTGATTCATGCTCGACCGCGCAGACCGGGCATCTTCCTTGTTTTGGCGGCAGTAATTGCATAATATTCCTTTAATTTGTTATTTGATAATATTGAAAAAGTTAATTTGGCCATCATCCTGCTTCTTTCTTTCGTACCACTGAACATTACCCCTATACCACGATTCAATGAATTCCTCCGGCGTTTTATGGAACATTATTCTTCCTTGACTTTGCCGTCTTTCATACCATTCTTTGCATTTGTTCTCGAAGCGTTGGAAGAATTTAGGCCAGCGAGTTCTGTAGAAGTTGTGTCCAGCTCCGTTGCCGGATGAATGATAAGGGCATATAACGCAGCCTATGCGGCTTAATCCTTGATCATAGAGATCAGGGTAGGGTAAGTTGTTATTTTCTATATATTCCCATATTTCGCCTTCATTCCAATGCAAAATAGGATGATAATGATAATGTTTTTGTTTTTTGAATAGTTCGATCGGTTTATATTGCTTTCTTGATGCCCCTTCCTCAGCCCTGATTCCAAATACTCTATGATTTAATTTTATACCGTAACTCGGTTTTTTCTTCAGCTCAGTTCAACACCAGCGGCTGAAGTTAGCCGGAGGATTTTTTGTTATCATAGAATGCCAGAAGGTTTTATTCGGCCTAAGAAATTTGCATTTCGGATATTTACGCCGAATGAATTTCACCACGCTAGGCGGATCAATACCAGTCACTGAATAATAGAGCTGGTGAGGAATTTTTGAAAGTCTCATTAGATCGGCCGTTACTATTGAGTCTTTTCCTCCGCTGAATCCCACAAAAATTTTGCCTTTCTCTTTGAGATTTTCGATGATAAAATTTGTAGAGTTTTCAATTAGATATTCCATTTAAATTTTTTATAGAGGTAATTATAGTGGCTGAAGAATCAAAAAAAGGTGTGGCCGGAGAAAATACCGGCGGAAAAGCTCGCTCAGCGATCAAGAAAGCCAAAGCTCGCGGAGCGACTAATGAAAGTATTGCCAAGGCCGCTAAACGCGATCCTGACACTATACGAAACATCGCGTCGGGCAATATAGAAAATCCTCCGCCTGACGTTGTTGCCAACATCCCGAAAGCCAAATCTGTTGAGGACAAGTCTGTCCCTTCTGCCCCCAGCTCCGGCGATCATATGACTGCTGCTCAATACGGAGATAATATGATCAAAAGGCATACTAAATAGTTTTACTGCGGTGCTGGTTGCGCCGCATTGTTTAATTGAAAAAGTAGCCAAGTAGACGCTGACATTCCATTCCGCATCGCCTCCGTTCTAAGTTGCAATTCCTGCTCTTTGGTCATATAGATTCTTATAGACCCATCTTTGTTTGCCGATTTAATTTTTTTCGGTTGCGGACTTTCCAAAGTTTTCAAAGTTTCTTTACCTTTCGGTTTTTCAAAGTCATCCAAGTTCCATTCTTTCATTTTATTCCTTGAAAATATTATTTTAAGCTTCGAGATTAGTGATCATGTGATTGATTATGTTTCTGAATTGATGAGCCACTTTTTTATAATGTCGCTGCTGCAATTTATTTTTTTTGGCTATTTTTTCGATTGATATTTTTTGAATGATTAGATGAGACATGACCTTTGATTCTTTTATCTCGAAGACTGCCAGCTCCGGATAAAAAACACGGCATACTTTTGCTATCTCTCGGAATTCTCCCGGTTTGGTTTTATTGATTACGATGATGATGCGCTTGTTATATTGTTTCACCTCCGCAATGAAGTCCAAACCGATCTGAAAATCTTCTTTATGCGTTAAGAGCGGCATAATAACGAATTGAGAGTTTTTCATAGCTGCTATAGCTCTATAGTCCGTTCGTCCTCCTAGGTCGTATACAAGAGATATTTTGTGAGAATATTCTGGTAGGTTTTCATTTTCCTTCAAAATTTTACATCGGTTTGGAGGCATGACTTTTTCAACGACTGAATACTCATCATTTGTAACGATTGCCGCATCGAGAGTTATTGCCAAGTTAAGAGCGATTCGTGTTTTTCCGACTCCGCCTTTGATGTGATAGACGGTAATTCTTGATAGTTTTCCCATTTTATTGATTTGGTTATATGGTTTTATATTGATCGTAAGAGTCTGCACTATCCATGTTTTCGTGATTTAATATTTGCGCTGTATATGCTCTAAAACTCATATTAGGATCGAATATTTCATAGCAGACAGCCGCATATATTGACCGAAGTGCAAGAGGCTTTTCGCTGGCTTCAGAAGGATATATTGATTCAAAGATTTTTTGTTTTAAGTGAGAATTGGAAGAAGTGAAAAGTCTATTATTGATACTGCGATTGCTGTCTTCAGCGCAGTTTATGCCGACTATTGGTAGTAGTTGTTTTAATTTTTTGTGTGCTTTTATTATTTTAGTCGGTGAGCATAAAACTGGGATTACATAACCTGTTTGGTCCTCCTTGCGTTTTTTAGCCTGTCCCGTGAACATCATTGAATAGTCCTGATATAATTCAAAATTTCCGCTTTTAACTACCTCTATTTGTCTCCTGCCAGTTAAAGCACAGAGACCAAGAATTAATTCATGATGATTGTTATTGTCATACAAAAGCCCCTCAGCTATTTTGATATATTTTTTTTGATCTATTAGCCGATATTTTTTTTGTTTTTTTATTTTCGAGGCTTTGTATTGGCTTGTGATCTGTTGATGAATGTGTTTTCCGGCCGTCATTTTAAAAAGTGCTATTTGAGCAGATTTTGAGGTTGGATTTTTCTGTTGAATTATATCCATATTATCTTTGAGTGAAGATAAGCCCGCATCATTATGAATCTCTGTCATTGCCAGCTCTAGTTCTATAATATTCAGCAGTTGTTGGTTTATAGTGTTTTGTAGTTTGTAATACCTCACTTTATATTGACGTTGCAATCGAACATAATTTTTATCTAGTAATGTGTGTATTTCTTTGCGGTATTCCGTTATGTATGCACGGTAAGTCGTGATTTTAGAGGTTTGTGACTTTAAAAACATTAATTCGTCGTCTGTAATCTTTGTAATTGTTATATTTAGCTGATTGTGAATTATTTGCTGTATGATTTGTGGTTCGCTTTTTCCTTTCGTTTCATTTTTTGATTTTTCTATTAATTCTCTCAGCTCAACTTGATGTAGATTATTTATTACGGACACTATATCTAGTTTTCGCAAGCGATCTATATATTTATCAATTCTAAGTCGTCTAATATTTGTTTTAAACGATGTCATTTTTATACCGTGTAATAATTATTGTATTTCTAGTTGGAGTCCACTGCTAGACCCGCGTTAATCCATTCAGTCAAGGGCTATTACAGCCTATGTTGACCTAATCTAGCCCCCGTTAATCCATTCAGTCAAGGGCTATTACAGCCTATGTTGACCTAATCTAGCCCCCGTTAACCCATTCAGTCAAGGGCTATTACAGCCTATGTTGACCTAATCTAGCCCGCGGTAATCCATCTCTGCAAGTTGACATTCTAAAAACCTTTATTTAATTTTATCATTAACTATAAAATTTGTCAACGCGTATAAAAGTATGCAAGGTACGTGCCACATGTGAAATGTAACAAATGTA
>SDBT01001348.1_pt1 | contig 43065 bp, 65 predicted proteins | sample 2277101 | NCBI WGS metagenome assembly SDBT01 (sample SAMN10404973, study PRJNA504765) | marine sediment metagenome | isolation source: marine sediment core GS10_PC15, 103 cmbsf | place: Arctic Ocean: Southern Knipovich Ridge | collected 2010
CTACACGCCTGCCTGCGTGAAACTGTCTTTGACTTGCGCAGGCGTTAAAGTTTCCAATTCTCTTGTTTCGTTCATCTGAGCAAACACCTTGCCGCGATCTGTGGTGCTAAGAGCCGTCATGAGTTGCTTTGCCGTCTCGACAGCCTGCGAAAGATCGACAACAGTTGATGTTGCATTGCCGCCATTACGCAGATCCGCATCAGCTTGTGTCGCCTCGGCAAGATTGGCATACTTGGCTGTGAACCTAGGGACACCCCAGAGTGAGCCGTCAACCTTCTCGCGTCCTTCGCTGTTGTCAACATCCTGAAATGCGACGTATGAACCTTCGGCGCTCTTCAGCCAATCTTTACCAAACACGGCGATCAACGATGGATGCACAGTTTCAGCCCATGAGGTAGCACCACTCACAATCTTGACATTGCGGCGGGACTCCGGGTAGCTGCTATCTCTAACATCAGCCGTGTTGATTGTGAACGTGATAAACATATCTTGACCGGGGCCGACCTCCATATCGTCGGCCAACGGCTCTTTGGTCGGTGATACACCCTTGCCATTCCATGTGTACCGCTCAATCTCAAAATGCATTTGGCCGATAGTGGTGTACTTGAAATTTCCATCAGGCGCGTTGTCGATCTGATCTTGTAGTGTCATTTTGACTCCTGTTGTTCGATTTCCTCAATATGCTTGGATACAATGTTGCGCACTACCTCTTGCCGAGTCCATTTACCGTCATTTAATTTATTCAGTTTTACTGCGCGACGGTCAATCCAGTTCCATTGTGCAAAAGATAGGTTGATAGTGCGACCGTCAATCTTTTCTAATGCCGCGACTTGTGTTTGTTTCATGTCATTGACTCCTGTTCTCCTCTTGCTTTGGCTATTGTGAGTATAGATTTTTGTATCGCGTCTTGCAACTTGATGGGAATGTAGACATCACCGTGAAGAGAGTTCATTGTCTTTTGTATATCCTGTAACGCCTCTAACAGTTCTGGCGCATACGCATATACAACAAGGTTAGCATTAGACTTTTGCTCCAGCATGGTTTGGGCTTGTTCAAACTTTCCAATATATCCACAGTCACAATTGGTATCAAGCTGTGATTGGTATGAACACCCTGGCTGATGGGAACCCCACTCGACAAACACTTGTGCCGTTTCTCTACTCATCTTTTCATCTCCAACAACAGGATCGCACCACTTACCTTTACCCTCGTCCGGCACCATCGCTATTGAGTTGAAGTAGTCAAAGTCTTGAGGCAATAGATCAATAGACAATTGGCCAACAAGATATAGAACTGGTTTACCGCCATGTTCTTTAATGCAGATTGCATGATCGGTATTGACAGTAGTTCGCTTGATACCTACTTTAATCCACATCACTGCACCCCTATATGATCGTTCTCTTCGTCTGCCTGAGCGGTCAAGCTGTTCTGATCTTCACGGTCGATCTGTGATACAAGATAGTTGAGGTAGTCTTCTTGTATGTCCACCCTGATCTCGCCTTGGAGGGGGTGAAGTGTCACATTGGTTAGACTCTCTTCAAGAGTCAACAATATATCTTCCAACGCCTCGACCAGTTCTAATAGTTCCTTACGTGTCATTGGTTATCCTTGTCCGTGTATCATGTGCGCGTTGCACGTCGCACAATGTCTTTGCTTTCACGGGTGTATTAGTCGGTGTTCGGCGTCTCGGTCGTGCGGCGGCTATACGTTCGACGAGTAGAGCTGCACGCGAACACGTTTGTGGCCTATCTTTGAACGCCAGTAAATCCACATACCATTATCCCGCTTAATGTTAATCGGATCGCCTGTATCTGGTTCGTAATAGCGCAGAAAAGAACTGCGTGCAAGCGTTCTATGTTTCCCATTGGAAGTGGAAGAAAAATGAATCTGCTGCGTGTCCATCGCTACCTCGCTTTTCGCTCCGTCCTGCGGCGGTGTCGGTCAGGGCCGGTGCTGACCCGTTGGGGGGTTAGCTGATGCTGGCTGCGCGTTCAACCTCAAAAGTGAAGTCTTCCTCGCCCCAATTATTCTCGCCTTCCATTAGTGCTAACTCCGCAAACAGTCGTGCGTTGTACATATAGTCAAGCGGACTATCTAGCTCCGCCTCTTGCATGTCTGCCACAATTGCTGCCAGCGTGGTGGGCTTTAGTCGTCCGATTATATCCAAGAGCATCTGTGGCTTGCGGGGGTCTGCGTTGTCTGTCTGGTTGGTCATGTCTGACTCCTGAGTGTCTCTGAATGTGCATATAATATAACATATCATATTATATGTGTCAAGGGGCACTGTGCGTACGATTTCACAATGTTGACATATCATATATACTAATAGAGTATGCATGTGGTTTGCATTTCAATTCTTCCTTTGGGGCATAGTTCACTGCTATGCCCCACTCTGTTTATAAGGTATACTAATTGCGGAGGTGTTATTATGTTCGTACCTAATCCATTTGTAAAGTTGGCAAAGTCGCGTCGATTTTGGACTGCTGTGCTTGGTGTTCTGTCAATCATCTTGACCGATGCGCTTGGCGTAGACGAGGTGCTGGCACAATCAATCAATAGTACGCTCATGCTCTTGCTTGGTGGTTACATCGTTGCAGACGCCGCTGCTGCATATAAATCAGGCGTTAAATAATTGACAACAATTGAAACGCTTAACCAATGGTATGCAGACGGCGAAAGTATCATTGACGATCTGAGCGTCGTTGATACTAAGCCGTCTGTATTTCATTGGCCTACTGATCATCATTACATTACTCGTGATTACGGCGCTAGACCGGATGTATACAAAGGTCAGATACCTAAACGTCTCTACCATCCTTTACACTGGCACGACGGTCATGAGGGTGTTGATATTAGAACGGGTAAGGCTGGCAACGTGTATGCTATTGCACCCGGCAAGGTTGAACAAGTAGGCGAGAGATCGCCCGGCCATCCATATGGTTACGCAATGCGAATACAGCATTTGGTAGGGATAGGTAGCAAGCCTCAATTGATACGCTCAGTATATGCACACCTTAAAACTGATTCTAATGTTTGGAATGTTGGCGATGAGGTGGGCGGCGGCGAGGAACTTGCCACTGCTGACTCAACTGGCAACAGTACCGGCGATCACCTGCACCTAACACTCTATTGGTGGTTTGACTCATTGCAAGGCTATAGAATTGTTAATCCAATGTGGGTGTTGAACTTATGAATGTAGAACATGGATATAAATCAACTGATGTAGAGATTTGGCGACAAGAACTGTTCGACCATTCCGATCCGGATAATGCTTACTCGCCCTCTATTCATATTGCTGATGCTGGCAATGTAACCATAAAGGCGGGTGGACATGCTATACAAATGCATGTTACTGAATGGGTGGCAATGGCATTACGGGATCAGCGCGATGAACATGGCCCATTTGATGAGCCTTATGCAGGGCCAGTTGATGGGCCTCCGCAATGGTGGCGAAAAGTTTGGCATAGAATTAAACTCCAATGTGGGCGTTGAATTTATGAATGAACAGCTAAAAGTGCTCAAACAAATATCAGAATGGATTGCTAAAAAGACAGCGCCCACTGCAAAGCGCAAGTATAGCCGCTGCTCTATTTGCAAAGAAACATGGTGCGACAAACCTGATCACGCTTTGACATGCTGGGTTCCACGATTGCATCGTACTATCGCCGCCCCGACTGAAAGCGAGCCCCAACGGTGAAAGCGCATGAGCGCGCGATAGTGAGGAGGTCAAGGCAGTTTTCGGCGTAAGCCGATGCCTTGACGGACGAACGTTAGCGCGTAGAATGCGCGTGGCGTTGGGGTGAGTGGATACTATGAACTATTTGAGACGTGAGAAGGGAAAATTGAAAGTGCTTCGTATTATGCGTATCTATCGAGCGCGTGCTGATGCTGAAGACTCGCGTGATATGTTCGTGTGCAAAGTGTGGCAACCCCCGAAAGCATCTCGGCGAAAGACATAGGAATGAACAACGAGCGACGCGACACGCGCCACGGATGACGGGCGCAAGGGGTGACGGATTGAATAGAGTCGCAGATTATGATTCGACAAAAGACACAAGGACGCACATCGCACACGTTAAGTCTTTTCTGGATAGCATGCTTGCGGAATTGTGGGCGCGTGGCAATTGGCACGACGAAAGCAAGTTGGACGAGCCGGAGAAGTCGGCATTTGATGAGTACACGCCCCTGTTAGAACAGACGACGTATGGTTCCGAACGGTATAAATTTCTACTAGAGCAGCTTGGCCCTGCACTCAAGCATCATTATGAAGAAAACTCACACCACCCAGAACACTACGAAAACGGCATTGACGATATGTCGTTGCTAGACATTCTCGAAATGCTTTGCGATTGGAAAGCGGCGACGCTGCGACATGCAGACGGCGACATTATGAAGAGTATCGAAATGAATGAAAAGCGGTTTGGACTATCGCCACAACTGCGGCGAATCTTTGAAAATACAGTTCGTGAGATGGGGTGGGAGTGACGGATGGGTTCTAAGATAGGTGTGCATTTAGTAATTGGGCCACGTAGGGGCTTTGGGGAGTTTTTGCAAACGACCAAGGGGAAGCTTCCTGTTGTAAAATGCGTTGACGATTTTGGAGCCGCAACCGAAGCGAAAGCCCTTGACCAGAACGCGCTAACTGTCGGGCGCGTCAACGAAGCAAGGCACTATGAGACTGGGCAAATGGTTGATATGACGGCGTGGGAGCCACGCGGCCCCTACAAGGAGCGCACGGGCGCTGTGCTTGCGGCACACGATTACTACCAGACTGTTAAGCCCTACTGGGGGAGAAATCCACAGATTGACGTGTGGGAGACGTTCAACGAATTCTCATTTCATTGGGAATGGCAGGGCTGGTTCTATATTGCCATGATGGACTTGGCAGAACCGGATGGCTATACTCTCGCACATTACGCTTGCTCTTCTGGCAATCCAGGCACTATCGCATTTGTAAATGGCATGGTCGAATCACTGCGAGAGGCAAAGCGCAGAGGTCACTATCTGTCGCTTCACAGTTATGGAGGTGTCGGTACTGATATTAAAACCCTCAAGGGCACAGAACCATTCCATGCGCTGCGCTACAGACAAACATATAACGACGTACTCATTCCCGCCAACGCCAACCCGCCGCTTATCTTGTCGGAGATTGGGCAAGCTGGCGGCTTTGATTATCTGGGATGGGACATGCTCGGCCCCGACCTTGAATGGTACGATAATGAACTAGCCAAGGACGAATACGTGGTCGGTGCGACGCTGTTTACTTTGGGCCGATGGTATCAGTCAAATTATCAGGACGCATTGCCCCAACTTGCTCAACATATTGTCAACTTCGTGCCCGACACCACGCCCCCCCCCGTTGACCCGCCAGAAGAGAAGCGCGTATACTCGCGGCATGTTGTTCTGATACCACAGAAGACTACAGAACTTGAGGACGCAGAAATAGCCAACAGGTACGCCTCAACGGTTAGTATTTTCCGTAGTGCCGACGATGCGTTTATCGCTCCTGGCCCCGATTGGCCTACACAAATCGACAAGCTAACTGTCGATACGTGGGCAGTCGAGCGTGTTTCAAAAGTGGATGGACAGCAAGAAGCGGAAGACGCGCTCAACAACTTCATTGACACCTATCATCCAGTACGCGAAACCGATATTGATTTCACTCTGAACTTCTTTGAGTACGGTGGTACACAACCCTTGCCGCCTCTACCCCTTAAGTTCTGGTTAGATAGTCCGATAGAAGGTGTTCCTTCTAGTTTGCTTGTGGTTACGGGCCACTTCGACGATCCCAGGCCATACGGAAAACACGAAGGGCTTGACCTTCAGTCGTATGACCACAGCGTAAACGTAGCACGTCACATCCTAGCGCCACAAGACGGTGAAGTATACAGGATGTATCCCGTCGGCTCCGTTGACTCTGAATATATGAGGGGGTATGGGAACTATATCATTCTGCGTCACCCTGGCCCGTGGGAGGGTGACCGCGTTTACTATACATGGCACTGTCACCTGAAAAGTTTTGAGCAAGGGTTGGTGGTAGGGCAGCAAGTAGAGAGAGGAGACACAATCGCACTGTCTGGCAAGAGCGGAACGGGCACAACCGCTATCCACTTACACGACACTCTTCAGGAGTTCGCGTTAGGCGGCAACGGCAATGAGGTAGCAATGGGTAAGCCAGGATACATTGTCCCCAGCGTAGCAGACCCAGAGCCGTTCTACTTGCCCGGCGTCCCGACGACACCGCCGCCTGTGGGGAATGCATGGGCTGGATTGCATCTACAACACCATATCAACGAAGGAACGGTTCAAGACGAAATCACTACAATCGCAACGGGTCGCGTTGAGGCGGTGAAATTTAATACCAACGCCAACATTGAACGAGGCCTGAACCCATTACTCGCCTCCGGCGTTGATCCGTCTAAGATGGTCATGCGTTTGTACATGGCCGGTGATAGCCCAACCCTCAAAGTGCCTGCTGACTTTGTCGACGTTATGGCGATACACCTTGACTGGCTCAAAAGTGTAACTATGATCTCAGGTGGCGGCTATGTCGAAATTCACAATGAACCCAACCTAACCGACGAGGGGTTTGGCTTTGCGTGGAATTCACCACGGGAGTTTCATGAATGGTTATTGAAAGTTGCTATGGAATTGAAAGGGCGATGGCCCACTCTCAAGTTTGGTTATCCTGGCCTGTCGCCAAAGCCAGAGGTCAATGCCTGGCTTGACGACCTGAAGTCAAACGACAACTTGCTTAGTCTGCTTGACTGGATTGGTATACACGCTTACTGGGTTGACGCCCTCCGCATGTTCGACTCCGAACACGGGGGCTATTACAAGAGGTATGTAGCGCGATTCCCGAATCACGATTTACTCATCACGGAATTCTCACACAAGGCAGCAATCAAGCAAGGAGAGTTATCCAAAGGCGATCAATACGTCAAGTATTACGCTGGCCTGCCGCCCGAAATTAAAGCAGCATACAGCTACATAACCGTAGATGGAAACTACCCGCTTGAACAGTGGACGGGCACGGACATCGCCGCGCGCGTGGGTGCGCGATGAAATACATTGAATCACCGATATGGTGGTCGTGGAAAGATGGGACGCAAAGTATATTTCTTGCGGGTGGCATAACGGGCTGCCCTGACTGGCAGCAAGACATGCGGCGTAGGCTAGACCAAACTTCCCTAACCTTGATAAACCCGCGTCGTGCCGATTTCCCAATTGGCGATCCTGGTGCGGCACAAGACCAGATCAAGTGGGAGCATGAGCATTTGCATAGAGCCAGCGGTATTATGTTTTGGTTTTGTGCGGAGACGTTGAACCCTATCGTACTTTATGAATTAGGCGCATGGTCGACGACCGATAAGCCCATTTTTGTGGGAGTACATCCAGATTATAAGCGTATTCAGGATGTGGAAATCCAGACAGGACTTGAGCGACCTGATGTTGAGGTTGTATTCTCCTTGGAGGCGCTGGCTTCTAATGTGGAGGTGTGGGATCAGAACCCGCAAGTAGTAGGGAATAGACCATAAAAGGAAGGACACCATGAGCAAGGTAACAGCAGCACTATCAAACGAACTAGAGCGCCAGAAAATACTTGACGCGTTAGAAGCTAACGCGCAGACCGCACTAAAGATTGACGCAATCATAGAGGCGATGGAACCTGAGCCGGAACCGGAATCCGATTCGCAAGAGCCGCCAAAGCCAACGCCAGAAGGGGCGCTATACCTTGACGGTCAAGGGTGGTATCAAAAGAAAGGCCAACAGTTCCCAATACATTCTCACTTGGCAACTTTAGTGCCGCGCGAACCTCAAACGGACATTATTAATCTCCCAGTTGAGGTCGTCTTGCATCGGCTCGGACGCCACGGAAAAGATTGGGAGTGGAAATACATTGACACAAAAGCGACAACGATGACAAGCGGCAGTAAAGAACAGGAGTCAGGCAACTTCGAAAGCCTCATGGAAAGAATGGCCCCGAAAGACGGCGAGACAGAAAGGTGGGGTGCGAAAATCCCCTTCAACACACGCGTCCTGAACGACGGTAGGCGCGCAATGAAGATTCGCTTGCGTGTCAGGCTGTTACCAAGCCGTGATGTAATAGGCGTCACGATTGGCTACAACATCACGACCGCGAACGGCAACCCAAAGAAGGACAGCAAGAAAAGCCGAACCGACCCCGAACGCCTATATACATATGGATATTGGGAAAGCGCAGGGAAAAAGGCACTGTATGCAAGCCCTCGACTCTTTGGTTCGTATCCCGCAAGCGAAGCGCCCGACGCGCTAGTATACGATTATGGTACTAAATCGTGGCGGCTGGGTGCATCGTCAACAGACCGGACAATTCGACACGCTATACGTCTTGACCCACAAGCGCATAAAGTACCGCCCAATCCAGGCGAGTCCCTTTTGGCAAGTGGCGACATGTGGGACAATGGCAATGCGGGCAAGAACGACACGGTTGATATAGACACGACTGGCTGGAGCAATGTCGTGCACCATGTCGTGCAAATCGTTGAAGCCGATGGTGAGAAAAACGGATCGGTCTTGACGGGTATTATGCGGTTGCGGTATTAGGTTGGAGAGTGACGAAGCGTATTTGAATTGGGGCCGATATGAAGAAAACAATTGATAGACGGAGAAAAGAAATATGAGCTTGAATTATAAAACAGCAACAGACACTAGTTTTGTTACAGGCGACTCGCCAGCAGTAGTTAATCTGCTCGCTGGTTTAGGATCGCTCGCCCAACATGTAGTAATATTTAACGACGGCACAGGTGAGTTTGCAGTTGAAATGTCTTTAGATGGTGTAACATACGGCGATGCTCATACAGTAAGAACAGGTGAGGTGTTCGGCATAAGGGGCGCATCAATTAGCTCAATTAGGGTCAGTTGGGTATCTAACTCTGCATACCGGGTTGTATATTCAAATAAGATGCTAACAATTGCTGAAGTTCGCACGTTAACAGTGCCTCACCTTGAAATTTCAAGAGAACATGTCATGGCCCAGGCAACAGACCTGTTATTTGGATTCAATGACAATATTGGCACAGCCTGGGAGGATGTAGTACCTAGCGGCGGGGATATAAATTGGCCGACTAGTGCCGCTGTTGTAGGGATTTCCAGTAGTGATGCAGCCGACGCGTCTGCCGGTGCAGGAGTCCGTCAAGTAGAAATACATGGCCTAAGTGCAACCGGAACAGATCAAGACGAAATTGTTACTATGAATGGTACAACAGAGGTTGATACTTCCCTTACCTATGTCCGTATCACGAAAATGCACAATGAAAATGTAGGGACTTATGGAGGTTCTCACCAAGGCGATATTACGGCGCGAGTAGGATCAAGTGGGGCTAAGTCGGGCGATACTCTTGGAGCGATGACGGGACTAGAGGGTTCAGTTGATACAAGCGTCCAATATGGATCGGGCGAGATGAATAGTGGGCAGTGGAGTGTCCCACTTGGCAAGGTTGCTTACTTGGTAGGCGGTGAGGTTTATATCAACACGACAGGAGCGAAAACGGCTGACATCGTTATGTATGAGCGAGAAGGCATTCTAAATACCTCGGCTCCGTTTGATCCTCGCAGGGCGCTTTGGAGTGCTATAGAAGTTCAAGGTGTAATACCGATAGAACTCCTACAATTTCAAAAAATTAAACAACTGACTGACATCTGGTTTAGAGCTAAAGCTAGTAATATCAATACTAAGATAGCTGTAACGCTGTACTTCTATGTGTTGGATCAGAATGCTGAAGGAGCCTAACTACAGTGGATATTATCATTCAGGCTAAGTGATGGCGAAACGACCGACAGCGAAACTGAAAACGAAACAAAAAGCGATCAAGAAGGTCGTCAAGAAGCGCAGGGTTAAGGCTGCAAACAGCGCAAAGATCAGGATCAAAAAGAAGCCGCGCGGCAAGGCATTTGAAAAGGGAAACGAACACAGATTCCTACCAGGCCAATCCGGTAATCCCGATGGCCGGCCCAAACTTCTCACGGGCGCATACACCGCGATGCTTGCTGAGGTTGACCCCGAAACCGGAATGACCAAGGCTGAAATGATAGCGAGTGCAGGCTATGCTAGGTCGATGTCGCTTCTTCCTGGTGGTACGGCAGCGGCGCGCGAAATTCGACAAGCGACCGAGGGCGACACGATACATAGCACTATCGACTTTGATGAAGTTGCGTGGAAGAGGAAGTTAGCGAAGCGTAGGGCAGACGTAGAGGAGATGGACGATGAGTAACAAATACGCAGGGGCGCTCACAGCGTACAGGTTATTGCGCGGGCTATTGCCAAGCCATAGCGGGGAAGAGAAGATACTGTTTTTCCAATCAAGCGACGAAACATGGTATTTTATAAACGACGATGGCACAAAAGAAAAGATGCCCGACAGGAACATATCCTTTTCTTTTGTGAAGCATACTGGTCGAGGCGAAAATGAAACTTCTGACTGACAAGGCCGTGTTCGCTGCCGAGTTCATTGATCTGCCAAAGGCTGCCGAGATTGACGGCGCAAAGTGGGAGTCGTTCCAGCTTCGCATGCTTAACGACACCGGACGCTTATCGATAGACAACAAGTCGCGTCAGATCGCGTGGTCGTTCACCGCTGCGCTTGACGCAGTAATTGACGGTATTCTTAATAGAAACACCCCTCACATTTTTGTATCGATTAATCGTGAAGAGGCGATGGAAAAGATAAGATATGCCAAGTTGATCATTGCAGCAATCGAGGAGTTTGACGAAGATGGCAAGCCGGTTCGCCCCCGCATAGTATACGATTCTAAGACAGAAATAGAGATTAGCAACGGTAGCCGTATGACTTCGCATCCGTGCAAGGCTGTGCGTGGCAGGGCAAGAGCGAGAATCTACCTTGACGAGATAGGTCACTATCCAACGGAATTGGATGTAGAGATATATAAAGCGGCGCTACCTGCCACGGTCAAAGGTGACGGCTACATGCGGCTCGGCTCTTCACCATACGGGGCAAGTGGCCTATTCTGGGAGGTCATGACAGAATCAATTCGCCCCTGGCCGCTATTCGCTCGGCATACTATCCCGTGGTGGCTTATCAATTCGTTGTGCAATGATGTGAAAATTGCCCGCCAGTTCGCGCACGACATGACAACGGGGGGCCGTGTTGAGAAGTACGGCACAAAACCTTTGCGTGAGATATTTGCAAGCATGTTCCTTGCCGATTTCCAGCAAGAGTTCGAGTGTGATTTTGTAGATGAGACGACCGCGTGGATTAGCTGGGAGATTATAAAACGCAACCAAGGCGTCGACCATTTGTGGTTTACTGCAAACGGCGTCGACGAAGCGTTGGCGCTCATTCCACAGATCGTCAATGCTCAGAATGTAGGCACGATGGAATCTACATTGACGGCGGGCATCGATGTAGGGCGCCATAAGCATCTGACCGAACTACTCGTAACGGGCAAAACGACTACCGGACACATGCCGTTGCGTATGAGCATCAGCCTAGACCGTGTAGAGTACGACGATCAAGAAGCGTGTTTCACTCAACTCTTTAAAGTGCTACCGTTCACATCTGTACTGATAGATCGGAGCGGCATTGGAAGCCAACTAGCAGAGAACCTTGAGCGCGAGTTTCCTGGCATGGTAGAGGGCGTCAACTTCACAAACGCCACAAAGGAACTGTGGGCGGTACGTGCTAGAATAGAGTTTGAGCGAATGCACGTTCCTATCCCGCTTGACCGCGATCTGGCATATCAGATTCACAGCATCAAAAAGAAAGTGACCGCAGCGGGCAATGCCACATACGACACGGAAGGAAACGAAAAGCATCACGCCGACAAGTTCTGGGCGTTGGCGCTTGCGGTGTGGGGGCAAGTGGGGAAAGTGGACAATACGATGGGAGTGTGGTGATGAGAAAGAAGGAGCGGAGCGATATGAAAACTATAGTTAAAAGTCATAATATATATATTGACAGCCTAGCCTCTGACGCTCTTGAAAAAAGAATTATTGTGATTGTTAAAGGCGTATATGATATAGATGTATTGCCGAAATTGGGGGATACTTTTGTTTTATCATCAAGAGAGTTTATGCTTGCTTCAGATGGAACAACGACGGCTAAGCTCGTTCTTACAAGGTCTAAATGATTTATGCCAATACCAATTTCAGTTGACCTAAGGAACGCATATCTGCGTTCAATCATTTCAGCGCAAGCCGCCGACGAAGAAGAGATTGAGCGGAATCGTGAATTCTACGACGGTGAGCAAGGCATCAAGCTGACATCACGCCAGCGAGAATACCTCGGCGACATAGCCAATGACTTAACAAAGCAAGCGTTTGCTAACATCTGCCGTCGCTGTGTCGGCATTCCGCTTGAACGGTTGCGTATCGACAAGGTGTTGCCAAACAATGAGGAGTCTGAAGAGTACTCGGATGTCGTTAACGGGTGGTGGGAAAAGAGCGGGCTAGATGCTATTCAGTCTCAGCTATACGAAAACTCATTGCGTGATAAGGCGTCCGTGATTATAGTTGGATATGATCAGAAGAACCTGCAGCCCGAATTCACGGTCAACGATTTGTACGATGGCAAGACTGGGCAGATTAGGCTACACTACAACGAAGATACCGATGAATTGATGTTCGCGTCTAAGCGTTGGAAATCGTGGGATAACGACAGTCAAACGGCTACCGGCAAAACCATGTTGACTATCTTCTTTGACGACCGCATAGAGCGATATGAAGAGTCTGGCAAAATGCCCCCCTGGCGTTTGCTTGACCCGCTGGAAATAGACCCGACTGGCGAGACAACCAACCCTCAATGGTGGACAGATACGGGCTTTCAGGACGGCGAGCCGCTCGGCAATCCGGTGATACCGTTTCGGAACCCAGGCGGCTCCGAACTTGACGATATTCTCATGCCCCAAAAGGCTATGAACAAAGGCATAGCTGACCTGATTTCGTCATCTGACTTTTCCGGCTTCCCGATTATTACTCTGTCGGGCGGCGTGGTTACTGATGAGAATAAACCGGAGACAGGCCCAGGGCGCATCCTGTACAACATGAGTCCTGACGCTAAGTGGGGCCGCATAGAAGCCGCCAACCTCAAGGATGTATTAGAGGTTGCCGTGTTTGGCTGGATTCAGATCGCGTCTGTTATCAAAGGCTGGCCCCCATATTTGTTTTTGCGCGGTACGCCCCCCAGCGGTGAGGCACTCAAGAGTATGGAGGCGTCGCTAATAGCGCAGGTGGAGCGTAAGCAGTCGGTGTTTGGCGATGCGTGGCGAAAGGTGTTTCGGCTGTCCGAAAAGCTAGATCGCAGGTTTAACAAGGGCGCTGACTTTACAGATAGCCGACTCAAGTTCGAGTGGCATCCAGCATCGCCGCGAGATAAAAAGCAAGACGCCGAAACACTTGAGATTAAATGGCGCTCAGGCGAGATACCAGTGGAGCAGCGCTGGATTGAGTTGGGTTATAGTCCTGACAAGATTAAAGAAATGCAAGGTATGAAGGAAGCCGAACAGGCGCAAGCCCTAACCGCAATGATGGACGCGGCGCGCGAACGTGAGATTATCAGTCCGAATGACGACGGCATTGGTGAGGAGGGCGAATGAATCTACAAGATCAGAACGCAATTTATTACTTGGAGCGACTTGTCGCGCGGGTGAAAATGGGTGAGATAGCGATTCAGCATTTCGAGTATCATCATGAAATGTTTAAACATGCAAGTGAGACTCACTACTTTTATTCTTACAAGGGTGAAACTCGTGTAAATCTCTCATACAGAGTGAGGTCTATGGAGATTTTCAGTTCGAGTTATGACGATGAAGAGGAGGTGGACGAATGAGTGAAAATCGACTAGGTGGGTTTGGCAGGTCAACCGTGGATCAGTTTAATTGGTTAATCGATCTTATAAAAAGAGGAGCTGTGGATATCAACTCTCTATCCTTTTATCGTCCTGATGGCGGAGGCGGGTATGGGGAAATCAAATATACATATTCCGCTAATAGAAAGGATTGGATGGGGGACGAGAAAGAAAGAGAATATGTTGAAAGGGGGCCAGAGCAAATATTTCTATTTAATTGCCCAGAGCATAGAGAAGAAGTCATGGGTAACTTTTGCCCGCTTGCCTTTGAGGAAAAACATCTTGATAGATGGTCGGTGTATCTCCTTGTAGAGAAGAGGATGAGTGTAGATGTCGCCAAAAAACATATGCGGCGAATAGAAGACCGGGTCTTGAGCGTTAGGAGGATGAACGAGTAGCACTACAGTTTGGAAGGGCAATGTCATAGCTATTGATAGCGTAGATGCGAGGTTTGTTAATGCGCGGAACTCGGCATATTATTCAAGGGGTGTTCCGGAAGGACTTTGACCCGCCGCTTGACGCGGGTATTAGAAAAGCTGTAGAGATTCTATATAATGCTGGCATAGAAACCTTTGAGTCTTGCGAAGGCGGCGAAAGCCATTCTTATCCAGCACCGACTATTCGTTTTCATGGGGATAGATCGGAAGGCTTTAGGGCGCTGGCCGTTGCTCTACAAAACAATCTCCCAGTTTCTTCCATTCGGCGTATCTGGGATGTAGACGATGGTGAACCGACTGGGCCAATCTGGGAGATTGTATTTTGGCGAATGGTCAATTAGCAAACAATGTGGGTGAATTTCTTTACCGGACCCGTTTTGTAGGAAAAGTCAACTACCAATAGACATGATATTGCTCTTGATTATTCCTTGGTCCCATTTTTCCCCTTTGTATTTTTCTGGGACGTAGGGAAACTTTCAACAGGTGTAGGTTGGATTACTATGAGAATCACTACCCCAAAGCAGGTTAGAAAACACCGGCAGTGGATAAAAGACGAGGGACTAGAAGAGCATTATGCCTAGCTCGCTCGTAACAGCCGCCGAACGCCACTTGAGACGCCTTGAGCGTGACGCTACGGCGTCCGTTCGCACATTGCAGCGTCAATACTCACGTATCCAAGATACGCTTCTCTCGCGCGTTGGTAGGCTACAGGACGCTATGAGTAAGCAACGGTTGGCCCGTGCGGAGTTGACACAATTGCGTGAATTTGGTGCGTTGTTCAATAGTGTCGAGACGCAATTAGCGCCACAAGGTAGACGTATTGCACGCGCATCGCGCAGCGTCAACGGCGATGCGGTGAGACGTGGTTTTGAGTCGGGCGTAGGATTAGCATCACAGGCTGCTGGTTCTGCTACGATTCTGCCAGCGCTCGCAGCGGTTGCGGGATCGTCCATTGTGCAGGCGTCTTCATTTGTGGCAGAGGGCGCACCGTTGTATGTTCGACTTTCGACATTGTACGGTACTGAGTGGGCTGAATTTATAAGCGCGCAATACATCACGGGCATAGTCAACGGATGGAACCCGCGCAGAATTGCCAACCTGATTAGGCAGACAGTTACAATTGCGATACCGTCTGATCTGGAACGCATCATTCGCACAGCTCAACTTTACGCATATCGTGAAGCGAATCGTAATACCTGGATTAGTTCCGGCGTCGTTGATTACTGGGTGTGGTGGTCTGCGCTAGACAGGCGGACGTGTGGTAGCTGTTGGTCGCTACACGGGCAGCGGTTCCCAGTCACGGAATCCGCTAACGACCATTACAGCGGGCGCGTTGTTGCTATCCCGCACACGATTGCGTTGCCTGGCTTTCCTGCCCGCGACCTGGGTATCGAGAGTGGTGAGTCAATATTCAACGGCCTATCGAAGGCAAGGCAGGACGCGCTGTCGAGTGCTGGCGGTTGGGGAGCGCAAGCGCGTGCGTATCGTGCGGGTGCGATAAACTTTTCACAGTTGAGCCGTGAACAACTTGACCGGACGTATGGCGTGATGCGTAACCAGGCGTCGCTGGTGAGTATATTGGGCGATGGGGCGGAGGCGTATTATGCCAAAGGATAGCAAAGAGTGGGGGTTCAAGAAAAATGTTTTGAATGGGCCACACACAAAATTTACGGGTGATGAGATTCGTTCAATGATTAGCGTGATAGCGGTTTCTCCTGAATCGGAAACATATAGAACTGTATTAAAGAGAGCCGCGCTCCTTTTATGCACGGGCGAGGTGGCAGGTGAAGGGAACGACTATTTCTTTATAGAGATATACTGCAGGGATGTTGTAGCCGATATTCTAACAAAGACGCAATGATGTCATACTTAAAGATGCTGTGGGATCGCAAGAAAAAAAAGGTCAACAACACAATCGCCACGATTGCAAAAGCCAAGTTGATTGTTAAGTCATCGAGGCGCATACTCGCACTTGTCCATGATCTGCAAAACGAATACGACCTAACGGAGACAGAAGTCCGACTTGTGTTTTTGCATATTTGTGAAGATTTAGCCAAGGACAAAGTGACTGAGTTTCATAGGGAGCCAGACAATGCCGAGTAAAAACCAGCCTGTGATAGGTGGCGATCTTATTGACCGCCTTGCGCCCATGATTGGTGTCGATGGCAGCAAGGTTAGGCAAATCATAATTGTTGCTAATCATGATAGCGTCGCTCTTGTATATGTTGAAATGCTAGGCACCGAGAAGCTGCTAGAGTTTCAGCCTCAACATTTAGAGCATGCTAAGATAAAGATTGTTGGCGGTAGTGATGACTAACAAGACCTTCGACAAATACGCTACTGTTCCTATGCGGGTCGAAAGTGACGGCCAGCCGCGCGAGATAAGCGAAATTGAGCAACGTGTACTCTCACAAATGGCCCACTTGCAAAATGGAGAAAAACCATATATACTAACTGTTGTATTTGATGGTACAAATCATCGCGTTTACGTTGGCGATCAGAAGGCTTTTGTATCAGGATAAGCAATAACACAATCTAATATCTAGCAACGTTAGTTTGCGCCTACTCTCGCACGGAGGGAGTAGGCGCTTTTTTATTACACATACGCGACGGCAGCGGTAATGCCGGAAGGATACAAAATGTCTGACAATCTAAAACCATATTTCCTATATGCGCCGGACGATCCGCCCGCTGACAACCCGCCTAAAGGCGACGTTCCGCCAGTAGCCGATCCAGTCACACCACCCGACGGCGGGGGTGAGGGAAAGAAAGAATACACGCAAGCAGAGCTTGATACGATGTTTGTGGAGCGTGCAAAGCGCGCAAGCAGTAAATCGTTGACCGACCTGTATGCCGACCTTGGAATCAAAGGCGCTAAGGAATTGAAGGCGCTTGTGGCCGGTGTCAAAAAGCAAGAGGACGCCGACAAGTCGGAGCTTGAAAAGGCACTGGGCACCGCGTCAGAGTGGGAGAAAAAGCACACCGCTCTTGAGGCAAGTCAGAAATTAGACCGTGTTCGCTATGCCGTTGAAGCTGAGGCACATAAGCAAAAGGTGTTACCCGATGCCGTGCCGGACGTGTTTGCACTTGTGGATGTTTCGTCACTTGAGTTTGGCGATGATGGTATGCCGCAAGGTGTCGACGATGTAGTAAAGGCGGTACTTGAGACGCGCCCACACATGATCGCGTCGACCAGTGGTCGAACGGATAATGACGCCCAACACGGCTCAGGTAGTGCGCAAACTGGCGGATACACCGAAGCAGAGTTGCAAGTGATCGCAGCCAACAACGGTGTGACCCTAGAGAATATCAAATTAGGATTAGCAAGTCAAGAAAAGATCAGGAGTTAAGTCATGGCAATAGGAAGAGAAACAACTGCTACAAATATTAAGCCGCTTAATGGTCATGTTGTACGTCGTCATGAATGTGGCGGAACTGTAGGCGTGGGCGAATTGGTAACCTTGAACAGTGATGGATTTGTCGATCCCACCAATACAACGGCTTCGATTGAAAAGGTGCTCGGTGTAGCTATACAGGCTGGACTAATCACTGAGAAGATTGACGTTGTTGTATTTGGCCCGATCTTGTGTCTAACGGGCGCAACGGTTGGGGCAACGGTATATGGTGGCGATACTGCTGGTGAGCCGGTTGAATCAGCAGGAACCAATCTATCCATTGCTGGATATGCGGAATCTGCGACGATTCTGTTTGTCCAACCAACGACAGCAGCATAAGAGAATAATCAGGAGAAACAATCATGGCTTTAGGACGTAGGGACCTATCCACGCTTGTTCTATTGACGGGCTGGGATGCGACAGAACTAAACAATTTTACACTACAAGACGGCACCACATATGGCGCTATCGTACGTGAAATGAATGCCGCTCTTGCTGGACTCAATGCAGAATTGGCAAACGACTCGCTTTGGGCTGGCCTCATGTCATTTCAGGATAATCTTGAACTGGAGTACAGGGTTGGCGTATCAAACGGGTTTGAGGTTCACACTGAATATGGACGCCCTGACGCAAAGCGCGCAGAGACTGAAGGGCATATGCTGCCACTGATTCCATTTGACCGGAAACTTGGCTGGACGTGGGACTACCTCCGAAAGGCGCGTCTACCGCAAATTCAAGCCGACATCGCAGACGGTATCAAGGATGCCCGCGATAAATGGCGTGTACCTCTTTTGACTCGTTTACTGCAGCGTGGCGACGATAGTGGTGCTGGCAAAGGGCTTGGATCATCGGGCTTCTCGACTGGTTTTGCAACTACAGCGGCGCAAACCAGTGTTGACTTTCGCCCTCCAGATTATCAAGGTACAACCTTTGCAACGACACATGAGCATTACATCGGTATCAATGGCGGTGTGTTCACTAACGACGTATTCACGGATGCGCGTGATGAGCTGCGTGAGCATGGGCATGTAGGTCCATACACTGCACTGATTGGAACGTCTGATCGTGCTGCGGTTATTGCGTTAAGCTTTTTCACCAAGGCATCTGAGATTGGTGTGCGTCAGGGAATTACTCAAGACGTAGCACTCCCCAATACCACAGTCAACTCTCAATTTGCTGAGTTTCTTGGCATGATTGAGAATACCGAAGTGTATGAATTGCGTGGCATCCCTCAATACTATGGCGTTATCTATAAGTCATACGGGCCGCGCAGTCAACGTAACCCGCTTCGAATTCGATTGCAGAAAGGCGAATCTACAATTCGCGTGGTTGCTATGCCCGATCCCAATGCAAGCAACGGAAGCGATCCACTTCAGAATCTCATGCTGTTTATGGAGTTTGGTGTCGGCGTGTTTGATCGAACGGTTGCTACTCCTCGCTATGTGAATAATACTACCTGGGCTGACGGGACGCCTACTTAAGGGGGAAACATGGAAAACCTAAAGAAGCTTATCGCGCCCGTGGGTATTTCGCTTGCGGTGATGATTGCATTCTATGCATTTGTCATCCAGCCGCAACTGGTGGAAGACCCTATCGTTGTCGAATCGCAAAGCGTGACGCGATTTAATACGCCTGTATTTTTTCAGGACACCGTGACTAATCAAAGCACCGTTTCCAATGAGGGCGCTGTTACTATGGACGGTGCGTTAACCGTTACGGGCGCGTCAACGCTTACGGGCAATGTGGCCGCTGCTGGCACGTTGGGCGTTACGGGTCTGTCCACCCTTTCGGGCGGTGCGACTATCGTTGGCACTGTCACTGTAGACGCTGGTGCGATCGGCTCAACCGCAATCGCAAACATATCGCGCACGGTCAGTATTTCCCTTATCTCGTTTATGGAATGCACGACTGATGCAGGCGCGAACATCGACTTCTCAGATGACGCTGATGCGTTCCCAGACTTCACGGGGATTGCGACTGATGGTCTTGGATTCTTTTTGGAATATGACTCAACGTCAGCTACAGAAGACACGGCAAGAGCGTGTAACAACCTGTCAGTGCCAGAAGACTATGCAAGTGATGGCAAGTTTGAACTAGTTGTAGGCAAGGACGCCGAAACGGGCGCAAACACAGAAGTTATCAATTGCGCCGGGTCAATCGGCGGGGCCGCGCTAGGTACGGTGGGCACCGTAACGATTTCTGGCACGGCTCTTGTGGCGTACTCTTGTGTTCCAACGCTTACAGGTCTTGCTGCGGGCAACTACCTAGGATTCACGCTCTATGTAACCTCGGGTGGCACTGTAGACGATGATACAAATATCTATAGTGTCGGTTTTCAATATACTGCAACTCAGTAAAGGAAGTGAAGCATGGCGAAAGTTAAAGCGAAGAAACAGCAAGCACCAGTTAGTCAGGTGCTTGCTGAAGATGCACAAGTCAAACAACCTAAGCAGCGTAAGTGTAAAGAATGTGGCGTGACAGATGTACCACGTGTCAACAGTCGTGACCAGGTGAGTTGTATATCTTGTGGTCATAGATTTCCATCTGAGGACTAGTAGTGGATTGGAAAATCTGGTATGGAAACGGCACAACATTTAGCAGCGAGAAGGGCATGTCTAATGATGCCCCTACAACTAATGTACAAGCAGTTGTAGTTAGGGATACAGATACCTCTGGATCTAATGTTGGTCACTTTGTTCTCCAGCGGCGTGACTACTACTGGCATGAATCTGACGAATGGTACTGCGGCGATATATTTGGTCTGTTTGATTTTCTTATGCGGTCGGGTTTAGTTAAGTTTGGCAGATCCATTCCCAATTCTGAATATCGTCAGATTATGAAACGCATAGAGAATGATTCGGACTTTCCTAGAAAATCGGGATACCGTCCAGATGAGACAAGAACATAAATGTTATCCTCAGTATTCATTCAAGAATATTTCAGAATAAGGTCAGGCGATACAGTTGGACTCAATGTCGATTCTGCGTGGGCTGCTGCTGAAAATGCCAACGCGACCATAGGAACGGGGGTTGAGTTCCGCATTCGCTTCAAAGTCAGGGAGACGGCTGGCGGAGATGATGCGACAAATGATTATAAATTGCAAGTAAAAAGGAATGCAGGAGGATTTGTCGATCTCGATATTCTTGAAGGCGCAACTGCTCCTGCTGGTCAAGCGGTTCTGTCCGCGCAGTATGCAGACGGAGACGCAACTTCAACAGAGTTGCTAACAAATACAACTACGTATGTCAACGGGACTGGTGAAGAGGATAACCTAACTGGCAGCTTTTCCCTCACATCAGAAGAAACCGAACTTGAATTTTGCATAATGATCATGTCGTTCCATGATGGCCCAGCGCAGAACGTAGCCGACGATACGCTTGAATTTCGTGTCGTCGAGGGCGATGGAACTGTATTTGGTGGGACGTATACCAACCCGACAGTAACGGTATCTGAGACTGCTGGATATATCGGCGGTACTTATGTAGAAACCCCTGGAGCTTTAGGGCCATTCGCGGATACCAATGGTAGCGTTTATTTTCTTATCGAACATGCGGAATCAGAAAATACTATGTTGGTTATAAAATCAACAAACGGTGGTGATACTTGGCGTGAGATGGATGCGGCAGGTAGTCCTACAACGAATGATATAGAAGGATGTGAGGTAAAGAAGATTGGTGACACGCTTCATATCCTACATCAAGAGGGCGCGGACGTTGTATATCATCGTTTCCGCATGAGCGATCACGCAACTCCCGATGATTGGGAAATTATTGACGAAGCGGTGGATACGGTTACTGCTTTTGGAACGCAATGTTGTACGTTGGCAGTGTTGGCGGATGGAAGTATACGTGGATTTTATGTAGATGGGGTGTCCCCGAATCGTATTAGATATAAAACAAGATCAACAGGGGGAACATGGGGTAGTCAAAACTCTGTTGACGATGAAGCAAGCACAAATTTTATTTCTCCTATGTGTGTTATGGGCGCAAGTGATAAGTGCTACGTTCTTTATAAGGACGACACGAACGGAATTATCTATATACGTGATCTGAACTCAAGTTCTACTTTGTCGGGACGAACAACCATTTCCACAGGCATTGACGCAGCAGCCACGGGTGACAATATGCCATATGCTCCACCCATTTATTATGACGATGGTGGGGTTGAAGTGATCGGTATCTTCTATCAGAAGGATGGATCAGCAACACTAGCGGAGATGTTTAGTAAGTATCTTAGAGACGGATCATTAGGATCGGAAGCAACGGCGACTGATAAAGATGTGGAACGCGATCAGGGTGGTAGTCATCAAACGATTGCAGGAGCCGCAGTGGATGGAAAAGTTGTACATCTATTGTATAGCGAAAATGTGTCAAATGACATCTGGCATGCTCAAAACGATGACGAAGGTGGTTGGGGAACAGATGTTGAATTGCACGATGCAGTTACGGCGCAATGGGTACGTGCAAATGTGTTTACTCATTCATCTGGCAATGGTGGCGATAAAGTTATAGGTTATGTCTGGGATGATGGTAGTGAAGGTGGTACGGGTAGAATCAAGTACAACGAAGTTGTCTTGGTAGCTGGTGCCGCTGGTCAACCAGTGCAAGTTAGAACGCAAGGTATACCAACTGGATCGGGTAGTCGTGACAGAATAGGAGCATGGAACTAATGCAAATTAAAAATGTACAGAAAGGCAAAATCTATAGCGTTGTTCATAAAAGAAAAGGTGCATTTGTTGCTCAATTGATTGACTTTGAAGATTGTGACGATGTTGATCCGGTCGTCATGGTTATGAAATATGATGTGCGTGATGGCACGGCTCAAGCCGGAATGCAAACTACCCCTAAGCAAACGGCTAGGGTTAGTGGTATTAGACCGTCTCTTGTTGTGAAGATTGAAGAGACAGGTGATAAAAGTTGGCTTCGGGATGTAAAGGTTGTTGAAGAAGAAAAAAAAGAGCCTGGATTTATAGATAAATTGTTGAGGAGGGGTTAGCATGCCTGGATGGCCGATACGTAAAAATGATTCCGGTGGCGCTACATTAGTCTTTCCCATCTACGACAACGTTGGGGATTTGGTGACCGCCGCCGCTGCATTAGATAGCGAACGCAGTATTGATCAAGGAACATTCACAGACTGCACAAACGAAGCGTCAGAGATTGCTACGTCAAGCGCGGTGTATTCACTTGTCCTCACGCAAGCAGAAATCAATGGTGATGAAATCGCAGTAATAACAAAAACGACAACCACCGATGCAAAGACTGCTGTGAATGTGATATATACCAGCACACGCAATATTGACGATTTGGCATACCCAACCACATCTGGTCGCGCCATTGACGTGACTGCGGCGGGTGAGGTCGGGCTTGACCTTGACAATACTGTTGGAACTTTGGCGGAAGCGCAATTTGCCACAGGATTTATGACTGCTGCCAAATATGCAGCGGGAGCAAATGATGCAGCGGCACTAGCAACGGATGCTGTTAATGAGATACGAGATGCAATTCTATCTGACTCGAATGCTTTTGCAGGTGCGGATATAGCAACAATAGTCACGCAAACTGCAAATGTACAACGCGCATTAGTGGCGGGTACTTCTGACAGTGGCACAACGACCACAATGGTTGACGCAGCTCGTACTGAGGGAGATACTGACTACTTCTTAGGCGCGTGGCTGGTGATCACAAACGGAACCCTTCAGGGTCAAGCCCGTAAGATTTCAGCATTCACCCCTGCCTCGGATACCATCACAGTTGAACGCGCGTTCACACAGGCGGTTGCTACACATACATATGAAATCTGGTCTGCTGATTTCCCGAACAACTTTTCAGCCTTGGTTATTGAGTCGGATGGCATGGCTCATGCAGACTTAAAAGAGTGGTTAGGTATTGCACCCTTGGCACTTGTATCTCAACGTGTCAATACATCAGTCGGCGCAATGGCAGCGGCGGTGTTGACAGCGGCGGCAATTGGTACAGACGCTTTCGATGCTGACGCGCTTGCAGCCGATGCAGCAAACGAAATCGCGGACGCGATTCTATCGAGAGATTTGGATAATGTAGAGGGTACGGCGGCATTACATTCATTGCTAACGGCGTGCCTTAAGTCAGTGTCAAGGACTATTGATAATGCAGGCTCATTGGAAACCTATAGAACAGATGGCACAACACTTCACATGGCCCAAGCACTCACCACCGACGTTGCCAACGATCCAATCGATAGCGTGGCGGTAGGTACGTAATGGCGGCGAAACGTGGTCGGAATATCACGCAGATGGGCGGGTTTCTCAATCCATTTTCTATAGGTGGATCGGGTATAGCTGGTCAACCCGTCATGGTTCGTATGCAAGGTGTCCCAACGATGCCTGGCTATCGTGACCGCATTGGCAAATGGAACTTTGACAACTTGCGTGAGTGGCTATATCGAAGGTTGCGCGGGCGTGTTTATGAATCGAGTTAGTTATGGCCGTGAAGCGTGGTAGGTCAATCACGAATTTTGGCGGCTTCCTCAATCCGTTCTCTGTCGGCGGCGCGGTCGTATCGGTAGCAGAGGCTATTCTTGTCGGCGAACACACAGATCGCGTTACGGGATTGAAAGCAAATCGAGTTGTGGGTTCTGGCGAAAATAGGTTAAAGGGCATAGTGAGAGGGAAAACAAAGAACCAATGACAACATTGCTACACGATCATCATATAAGTGACTCTGTTTTATTTAGGGCTGCTGTATATGATACAGATGGCATAACATTAATCACACCAACGTCTGTTGTGTGTGTAGTCCACAATGCCGCAACGGACGCAGAAGTACAAGCATCGGCAGCGGGTACTGTCGGTTCTGGCTTTGCACAATTTAACTGGTCTGGTAGTTCGACGATTGGTGAGTTTGAGGCGGTACTGTCGGTCACTCTGTCAAGCGGTGTCATAAACTCTGAGCATTTCAGGGTGGTTGTACGTGGCAAGCCGCCCGCATTCACGGTGCTAATCACTACCTCTATAGGCAAGGTTCGCAGATATATCGGCGACACGCGAGAAAGTGACGGCGTTTTGTTTGGCGGCTTTAATCTGTCGGACGATGAAATACAACATGCGCTGGACAACAACAGCGATAATCAGTATGCGGCGGCGGCTGAGTGCGCTCGCTGGATTGCGGCAGATTGGGCAAGGTTGCCAAGACGAATCGTTGTCGATAGTTCACTAACCATTGATCGCGCCGACACGGTTAAGCATTGGAACGATCTTGCTAATAAGTTTGAAGCCGAGGCTGCTGGCGGTGGTTCTGGGTCTGTCGCTATTGATAGGCGGGATGCATATTCGGTTGTTGCAGAGAAGGGCGGAAATTCGTTGTTGCGCGTGACAGATACAAAATACACGGAATCATAATGAGGATACTCACACACGGTCAAGCATGGTGGGGAAAGAGCGCATATAGCATTCAGCTAATGCACCTGCACGACATGCTTCAATCAGAAGAGCACAAGGTCGCGCAATCATGCTCCTATGGTTTCGCGGGCCGCTCGATTGAGTTAAACGACATTACAATGCTGCCTCACGGAATGGACGGCCTGGGTAATGATGTGATTCGTGAACATGCACACTGGTGGAACGCAGACTATGTGATCAGCCTTACTGATGTGTTTCGTCTTGAAAAAAGTCGCTGGGGATACAACTTCAAATGGATTGCATGGGTTACGGTTGACAGTGCTCCCTTGTGGCGTGATATAAAAGATGCGCTAACGAACGCGCATACGGTAGTGGCTTATAGCGAGTATGGTCAACAAGTGCTTGAGGATGCTGGCACACCGGCGCACTATATCCCGCTATGTTATGACCCTGATGCATATCATCCCGTGCCAATGAGCGAGGCACGCGAACGGATCGGGTTCCCGCAGGATCGTTTTATCGTAACGATGGTGCAGGCTAATCGCGCACTGGATGATCGCAAAAACTTTGGCGGCCAACTGCGCGCGTTCCGAGAGTTTCAGTTAGCGCATCCTGACGCGATGTTGCATTTGCATACTTGCAATACCACGGCGCGCGGCGGTATCCCGCTCGACTTTTTGCTTCAAGAGTTAGGGATGACTGAAGGCGAACATTATACGCGAGTAAATCAATATACGGAGATGTACGTGGGCGCACCGGATGAACAGATGCGCGATACCTACGCAGGGTCAAATGCGTTACTCCAATGCACGCGTGCGGAGGCATTCGGTATGCCGATGTTAGAGGCTAATGCTTGCGGGCGTCCTGTGATTCACACAGACCACGGTGCAAACAAGGAAGTCGCGCACGGATTCCCCGTCAGCTATAAACCGCGCTGGCAAGCGCCTGGCTCATGGTATTGCGATCCCGATCATGACGCGATAGTTGAAGCACTCGCAAAAGCACATCGGATGAAAAACAAATTGATTAAAGACGAAGACGCATTTGTCGAACATGCAAAGCCGTATCGCAAGCAGGTTGTATTTGAGAAATATTGGAAACCATTTCTGAAAGGGCTAGAAGGTGAGCACCAATGGGAACAAAACTTAATCTTGGATGTGGAAAAGACATCCGTGACGGTTACATAAACGTCGATATTGACGACAAGCACGGCCCCGATATTGTGCATGACTTGAACGACTTTCCGTGGCCGTTTGACGACAATTCAATCGAGCAAATCATGGCGCTTGACATCTTTGAACATGTAGACGATCTGGTTAAGGTTATGGATGAAGCGCAGCGCGTAATGCAGCCGAGTGGTGTGATGTACTTGCGCGGCCCGTCGCCTGATTTCATCTGGGACGATGTGACACACAAGCGCGCGTTCAAACTGATGAGCTTTGACCACTTTGACAGATCGACGCATTTTGGACAGAAGTATCAATATGGCAACGACCCGGGCTGGCATGTTGCAAGCAAAAGTCAAAATCAATCAATCATTTCGTTTACCTTGATCGCACAGCCGGAAGAGGACACGGGCGTGCTTCTTAATAACATTGACGGAAACACAGATTTTGGTGAATGGGAGAACGATGCCGAGCCTGATCAGTCAAACTGATATTAACCATATACAAATCGAGGCTGAGTCTGTACTGCCCGACTTTTGCACCATCCAAACAGTGACTACTGCCAGCGACGGACAAGGCGGCAACCCGCCAACATTCTCAGATACCTATACAGATGTGCCGTGTCGCTTGTCACCATTCACGCGTCGACAGATTGACGAAATGGAGATACGCGGACAGATTATGACGCGCCGCCCATTCTGGCTAATGATTAGCAAAGATCAGACAATAGGCGTTAAAGACAAGGTTGTTAAGGCCGCCATTACTTACGAGGTGTCCTACATCGACGACGGAAAATCGTATGCAGCCACGAGGCGCGTACAGATTACGCGGGTAGAGGTGTCATGATTAAAACTTCTATATCTATGTTGGTTGATATACGCGAGCTTGATCGAATCATGCGGGAGTATCCACGGGAAGCCAAAAAGATTGTAGACAAGGCTGCAACCAATGTACAGGCGAGTGCGATTAGAAATACGCACACATACGGTGGGTCAAGCCGTGACACATCCGCCATGATCAACGGCTGGGTCACTATTTTAACCAGTGGCGCTGGCGGCAATATTCCGCCCCCGCGCAGCGAGCTAGAGGCTACCGTTGGGAATGAGGTGGCAATCTATCCTGTGTTGTGGGAGCTTGGACACCGTGGATTCGCACCGGAACCATCACTGGGCGACGCTGTTGAATCGGAGCGCAAGCCGTTTGAGAAAGCATGGAAGGGCTTGCTCAAGTGACGTGGTGTGATGTAGTGTGACGTGGTGTGAACAAAGGTGAACTAGTGTGAACAACGATTTTGAGGAAGGGCTGTTCGATAGATTGGTTGGAACGGGCACGGATTTGTTCACGCTCGTATCGACTAAAATTTTCAACATGATTGCGCCAACAGACACGGTTCTACCTTACGTTATCTTTTCCCGTGTGGGCGGCGGTGAGAATCATGACACCCCAGGCGATTCTGGAGAATTTGTGTACATGGTCAAAGGTGTATCTGCCACGAACTTACAAGCGGGCGCAATACGTGATGCGATACGCGACAGAATACATCGCGTCAAGTTCACAGTGGCAACATGGTCGCTTAGTGGCGGCGGGTTGGCTGAAGAGTCAATCGGATTGTTAGAAATAGTGGACGGGCGTGACTACTATCACGCAGGAAACAATTATCGATTTTGGATGTCTAAATAACGAGGTGACAAGATGGGCAATGAATATCTAGGTGTGGCAGCTTATGTGATCTTCGGATCAGATGTACTGACAGGACGATACACTTCACTTAACCTTGAGGAGTCGGTTGACCTGGTCGACAAGTCGGCTGGTGCGGACACCCACAAGTCATTTCTTGCCGCGCTACAGCAGGGAACATTCACGATGGGATTCAACTCGGAAGCTGACTCTACAGCGCCGTGGGCCGCTGTAGGACTGGGTACTGAAGGCACGTTCGACTACGCGCCAGAAGGCACTGGGTCGGGACAGCCGAAGTATTCCGCAGTGTGTATTGTTTCTGCACGCGACAGGGCTATAGCCAATGCAGACCTTGAGCGGATCAACGTTACGTTCACACGTCAGATAGAATTGACGGAAAGTACATACATATAATGACTAAGAAGAAGAAGTACAACGATGGCTTGAAGAAACTAACACGCGCGGATGTTGACGCATCAGACGATTTGCAAGAACAATGGTTTCCCATTGAAGCATGGAAAGGCCAGGTTCTTATGCGTGCCGTTTCTTACGAGACGTATGAAGCCATAACAGAACAGGCAAAAAGCGACGACGGCGGAAAATCCGACGAAGAGCAAGTTGGCATGCTCTTGCTTAGTAAATGCCTGATTGATGCAGACACAAAAGAACCTATGTACAGGTTTGACGAAATTGTATCTCTCAAGAAAAAAAGCATGTGGGCGTTTACTCAGTTGGCAGAAGCAGTTAGCGAAATAAATCATACCAGCGAACTGGAAAAAAAAACCTCCGGCGCCGTATCGTTACAAACGGAGAACGGCGCTACTCCTTCCAATTAGCAGAGCGTCTGGGTATGACAATCAGACAACTTCGATCTGAAATGTCGCTTGCAGAGTTTATCGAATGGTATATATACGACGAAATGACAGCGATTATGACAGAGGTTAAATCACTTGATAAACACGGAAAAATGCCAGATGCGATTGTGATTGCTATGACGATTGAGCATCAAGAAAAACACGACTGGATCGGGCGCGTTGACCCCAATACGATAAATAAAAAGTTGGCTTAATGGCAGTAATCGCCGACCTATTCGCGAGAGTAGGCGCTGACACAAGTGAATTTGACCGCAAGATGAAAGGAGTACAAGGCGGCCTAAAGGGTATGTCCAATGTGGCGACTCGCGTTGGAAAGATAGCCGCTGTCGGGTTAGGGATCGGCGCGGCTGCGCTCGGCAAGTTGGGTGCCGACTCGTTATCGATGGCCGCCGACTTTGAATCTGCGCTTGCTATTCTGTCAACCGCTGTGGATACAAGTGTGACCGACATTGAAACCTTGTCAGAAGTTGCGCTTAAGATGGGAGCGGATACTGAATTAGTCGGAATATCCGCAAGTGACGCGGTTGATGCAATGACGATACTTGCCAAGGCCGGATTGTCTACTGCTGAAATATTCGGCGGCAAGAACGGGTTGAATGATTTTCTTGCAGACAACGCTAGTTTATCTGGTGCTGTAAGAGCAGCGGCAGATTTGCAGGCCGCTAGTGAACTCGATTTGGCAGAATCCGCAGAGCTTGTCGCAATCGCTATGAAAACTTTTAACCTATCCTCCGAGGATGCGGTTTCTATTGGAGATTCATTTGTAAAAGCTGCCGATGCAAGCGTGGCAAGTGTAAGGGGCTTGGCAGATGCTTTGAAAAATGTTGGGCCGACGGCGGCAGCTTTTGGCTTTAGTCTGGACGAAACAAATACTGCACTTGCGCTCTTTAGTACGCGTGGTATACAAGGTGGTGAAGCTGGAACGCTGTTGCGGTCTATGATGCAAAATATGCTCAGGCCGACAAAAGATGTAACGGGCACACTGGACAGTTTGGGCGTTTCTCTCTTTGACGCCGAAGGCAATATGCACGACATGCGTACAATTATCGGAGACTTGCAAGCATCAATGTCCGGCATGACGCAAGAACAAAAACTGTCTACAGCAACAACGCTTGCGGGGTTTAGAGGACAGCAGGGGCTTCTCACACTATTGGCGGAAGGAGTAGACGGCTGGGACTCAATGACTCAGGCCATGGAAGACGCCGCCACCGCGCAAGAGATCGCAAGGATTCGCACAGAAACATACCAGGGCAAAATGGAAGCGTTTGAGGGCGTGGTCGAATCACTCTGGATTCGCATTGGCAATGAATTGTTACCTGTTATGACTTCACTCGCTATCAAGTTTGCTGAGTTTGTAGAGAAGCATGGTGATAAGTTGATCGATGTGTTCAGGGGGATTGTGTCGGCTGTAAAGAGAATACCTGAGATACTATCGCCGGTCATATCAATCTTTGGGAAGTTCATCGATTTGATTAGAGATAATAGTGAGGTCGTGATAGGCGCAATCAAAGGCATAGGCGCGGCGTTCGCGGTTGCTGCAATTGCGGACAAGGTGATGGGTATAGTAAAGATATTGGGTTTACTCACGAGTCCCATAGGTATTATCATCGCGGCGGCTGCGTTGCTGGGCATTGCGTGGGAGGAAAACTGGGGTGGTATCCGAGAAATTGTGGCGGGTGTGTGGGAAACATTGGGGCCAATCTTTGAGTCCATCGTTGCATGGCTACAGATAAACATTCCGCTCGCCATTCAATTTCTTATGGAGTTATGGGCAAATATAGGGCCAACGATTGGAGCTATCTGGGAGGGAATTGTAACCGCGATAGAAGCTGCCATAGGATTTATTCAGGCTCTTTGGGAGAATGTGCTAAAGCCGATAATAGATAGTATACAGATCGATTGGGAGTTAGTGGGCGTTGCTATTGCTATTGTGTGGGAATCAATTACAACGGTTATTCAGTTTGCTTTGGATATAATCGCTGCCATCTTCGAGACTTTTTCGGCCTTGCTGAGCGGCGATTGGGATGGCTTCTGGGAGGGTATCAAAAAACAGGTTGAAATAATATGGAAATTTATCACCGACTTATGGAACGGGTTTTGGGCGGGGTTAGTGATAGTTATAGATGCATTTAGGGACACGATAGAAACCGCATGGACTAACTTTTGGACGGGCATGGCTAGCGCCGTCATGGGAATACTTGGCCCTATAGTGTCATTCATTCAAGGTATTATCGACGGAATCAAAGAAGCGCTGGGACTTGCCGATCAGTTTGCGTTAAGCGATTCAATGGCGGCAGCCGTAAATCAGGCGGGTGCTGTCAACGCCGCCGATCAGGCCGAACGCGGCAAGGCAAATGCGTCCGGTATTAAAAACTTTATCGTCCCTGCAATCCCTGGCCGAAGTGGTGACGCCTTTGGTATGCGCTTCAGAGCGGGCGAACGCGTGACTGTTGATACGCCTGGCAACGCCGGACAGGGCGGCGGGAATGCGGAACTTGTTTCGGCTATTAATCAATTGAGACACGCGATCAGTCAGCAACCTCGCCAAATCAGAGACGCTGTAAAACTTGGAATGGCGTAATGGCCGTCACTGCTACTATTGATTTGGAGTTGCAATTCTCTGTAGGTGTGTGGACTTCCGTTTGGGTTGATGTGCGAATAAAAGATACCGTCCCATTTGCATATGGCATACAAGGAACCGATCCACTTGAGCGAATAGCCTCAACGGGTCAGTTGTCATTTATGCTGGACAACGAGGACAATAGCGGCGGCTTGCTTGGATACTATTCACCCGATCACGCCAACGCGCGCAGCGGGTTTGATATTGGAATCCTTGCACGCTTGTCAATTACATATAGTGGCACAACATACCGAAAGTTCGTTGGCACATTGGTAGATATAAATCCAGCAATGGGTGTAAAGCTAGGGCCACGGCATACCGCTTGCCTTGTTGTTGACTGGATGGACGAAGCTGCACATGGCAAGCTGGCTCGCATAGCTACACAAGTTGACAAGACAGCAGATCAACTAATAACGACGTTGCTGGCCGCCACAACAACGCAACCCATATCGACCGATCTTGACGTGGGTCGTGATGCGTTTCCGTTCGCGCTTGACACAGCGCGCGACGAAGGCGGCGGCCTGATGACAGAATTGCAACGTGTGGTCATGTCGGAACTAGGTTATTTATTTGTGATTGGCGACACATCAAATGGCGGTGTGCTAAAGTTTCAAGACAGAAGCGCACGCTTCAAAACGTCTTCATCCTCAACGCTAAACGACACCATGCAAGATATGTCTATCTCTCGGTCGCGTGAGAAGATATTTAACAGAGTACAAATAACCGTACACCCGCGCAGAGTTGACGACGTTAATACAACTGTAGTCTATTCGCTCAAGGTGCCGTTTTCTGTAAGTCCTGGCGAGACTGTTATCGTGGACGGGCAGTATACAGACCCCGCCGAAGTTGCAGAACGCATGGGGGCAATAGATATTATAACGCCCGTATCTGGTACTGATTTTATAATCCGAGAGAGTGATGAGACGACAGCAGCCGACATCACAGGTGATCATACCGTTACGCCCGTGACGGGTGGTAATAGTGTCAGGTGGACAATCACAAACAATGGTTCTGTATCAGGATGGGTCATGACTTTGCAAGTTCGTGGACGTGGCCTGTATGATTACGATCAGCTAATAGGTGAATCTGAGGACTCTACATCACAAGACGACCACGGGGAAAACGTCCTTGAAATAGACATGCCATATCAAAGTGATATAAACATAGCGGTGAATCTTTCGGCCTACGAGTTGGCGCAACGTAAAGACCCACGCACGTATATATCCCACGTTGGGTTTCTTGGAAATAGCAGCGACGCGCTGATGCTTGCGGGTTTAAGTCGTGAACCAGGGGACGAAGTGACACTAACGGAAACGGTGTCGGGCATTAGTGGCGATTTCTCCATTAACGGATGCGACATAGTAATCATGCCTAACTCAATTATTAAATTCGGATGGACAGTTGTGCCACAAACCGACACAACATCGTATTGGCTGCTTGGTACTGTGGGGCGTGGCGAGCTAAATACAAACGCAAGACTGGGGCCGTAGTGAAACGACGCCGATTTGCTGTGTTAGGTTTTACTCTTTTGCTTACTCCTGTACTGACTGCGTTAGCGAAACGAAATCAGACTCAGGTGTGGAAACTTGGAATCGTGGGACATAGTGAGTTGGGCGTGAATACCTATTTGGGGAAAGCATACAAAATACTTTTACCAATTATCAGAAGTAAAGGAGTGTAATCAAATGGCATGGACAGCACCTAGAACATGGGTATCTGGCGAACTAGTTTCTGCATCATTAATGAACACACATGTACGCGACGACATGCTCGAAACCGCGCCTGCAAAGGTCACGACGAAAGGCGACAGCGTTTGGGGAACGGGTGCAAACGCGATTGCGCGCCTTCCGGTTGGTAGCAATAGCCAAGTGTTAGTTGCAGATAGCTCTGCGTCTCAGGGCGTGTCGTGGACAACTCAGATTGGTTTTAATGAGTCAAGCCGCGATCTCACGTTGGGCGATGGTACTGGAACTATCTGGGAATTTATATTTGACACTGCTGCGGAATCACAGCGCCAGATAGTATGGCAAACAAACGGATCAGCACGATGGGTCGTTGGTACACCATCCTCGCCCGCTGAATCGGGAGGGAATGCGGGGTCAGATTTTGCTATTGTGTCAAGGACCGATATCGGGGCGGTGCTAAGGACGAATTTGTTTATCGAGCGTTCTGGCGGTCTTGTGTGTGTCAACGATAATGCAAACGCTAACATGGTGGCTGGTGTAACGATTCAGCAAGAGGACGCAGATAACGAAATTCTTGCGCTCAAGTCGTCTGATGTTGCTCACAGTTTCACATCCGAAACCGAAACAGACACTTTCGGCAGATTTCAGAAACAAGTATCCAGTGAGGGCGGACTAATAATAGACGGCTTTACTGAAGGTAGTTCTGGCGGCCTAGTATTGGCTGCCAACAACGGCGCGGGCATAGCAACAAAAGGAAATTCATCTCTGGGTGGTGTTATAGTTGCTTCATTTCTGATAAGTGGATCGGCAAGAGGGTCGCATAATGCAAACGAGAATCTATTTGTCATCCGAGACAACGCGACCACAGTATGGATTGTAGACAAGGAAGGAGACACGCATAGAGACGGCACAGATAATACATTTGACGATCACGATGACGTGCAATTGATTCGCGCGCTTGACCACGCGTTGTCACCCGCCAAGATTATCCGAAATGAGTTTGATGCGTTCCTGAAATACAATCGTGGCGATCTGATTAAAGCGGGTATCCTGAGCCAAGGAAACTTTATCAACGAATCGCAATTGCTCAGATTGCATAGCGGCGCGTTCTGGCAAATGAGCGAGAAAATATCCAGACTAGAGTCTAGGTTAGATAACGCAATGGCCCTGCTTGGTGCTGGCGGATGACATGACGGGAAGTGGCCCTGGCATAACCGCAGCGGTTGACGTATGGGTAAACGCGCGCCTTGCGAAGTTCGCGCAAGAGCCGCTCAACGATCTACTAGGAGCGCCCGTTGCGGGTGCGATAATATTTGCTGACGCATCGCCTGCGTGGGTTCAGCTTGCCATTGCAACACAGGACGACGTGTTGCGGATAAACGCCGGTGTGCCTGCGTGGACTTCGAGCATGGCGCTTGCGTCACTAACAAACCCAACGCGTGGCGATGTGATGATTGGCAACTCGACGCCCAACTGGTCTGGACTGGGGATTGGGGCTGCTGATAGAGTCTTTGTCTCGGATGGAACTGATCCGTCATGGGCTACGGCTATACCGCTTGCCGCTGTGCCAGCACACAATTTGCTATCAACGCAGCACGGCGACACGGCGGCGTCTACTCGAACACGCGGCGACCTCATAATTGCAACCGCCAGCGCGTGGGATGATTTAGCAATTGGGTCAAGCGGCGACCTTTTGAGATCGGATGGCACCGACATCGCCTGGAGTTCTACTATCCCAACGCCTGGCACACTTACAGTTAGCACATCCAATTCGGGAACAGCCCCACACACGCACGGCATAACAAGTTCATCCAACCCTGGCGGCGCTGCCGCGATTCTAGCGACAGCCTCCGATGGCGGCTCACAGTTGTTGCGCCTTGGCATTGGTATTGATCCGTCAGTTGACAATGCGATCATGATGGTCGACAATGCCTTCATTGGCCTAGGCTCGGCAGCGGGTCGTATTGAGTTTGACAATCAAGCAACAGACGAAATCAATGTGCTTGACGCATTTTTCGGGATCAACGTAACAAACCCAGGAGTGCGGTTACATGTACGTGACGAATCAAGCGCAACTTCAACCGCCCCAACAACTCAGATACATGCACACATAACAACTGGCACGGCTGCCGATGGCTTCGGGCAGCGCATCCTGTACAAACTGGAAACGTCTACTGGGGGCGCACAAAGCGCGGCTTTTTTTGATACGGTGTGGTCAACAGCAGCTAATGCAACAAGAAAAGCATACCTGCGCCTGGGCGCTTTTGATGCAGCCGGTGGTCGAGAAGGTCTTAGAATTTCAACAGATGGTAGTGTGGCAGCGATTAGTTTCTATGGAGACACTGTGCAAACAAGACAAACAATCAGTTCCGCGAGAGACAACCCAGAGGGGGCGCTTGCGGACTTGTTGACCGCGCTCGACAATTTGGGACTACTAACAGACAGCAGCACAGCAAGTTAGATCATAAGTGAGGTGTAGTAATGACTAGCGAAACGGAAAAACACGAGGCGATACAACAAGAGTTGAACGCACTAACGATACTAGATAACGGCGCTGCGATGGCGACAGGCACACGCGGCGATCATGTCGTGGCACAGCAAGCTGCTGGTGTTTTGCGTACCGCGCTATTGGAGCTTGAAGGATATAGAGGGCAGCAAGATGAGCCACCAACGGCAAGCGAAAACGGACAGCGCGTTGAGTCGGAGACGGTTTCTGATACTCCTGTCTAATTGCCCTAGCCGTCAGGACATCGAGCGGGCGTCATTGGTCAGCATCTGGGTCTTCTGTTATTCTCGCGTCAAGTTTTGAGAGCGCGTCGCCAAGGCTCCTTAAAGAAGACGCGGCCTCAGAAAAACTATCTGCTATTTTATTGTAGCCATTGGTGTATATAGGCAACATAGTCATAAGCCATAGAAAAAGGTATTCACGATATGACATATAATTATCTTCGTTTTTGTCGTTCATCACTTGCTCCTCAGCCGCCCCGCCGACTTGTGGTTGGCGGCTGCTTCGGTCGGCGCTCCTCAAACAAATCGTGACACTCTTTACACAGCACTGTTAAATCCCCTGGCAATTCAAAAAGCAGCCTAACATATGTCCTGTGATGTGCATGTAGCTCTATATCCTCAGAACGCTCTGCATTGCATATTTGGCATTTCTGACCCGCCCTTTCCTTTGCACGTTCTGCCTGAACTTTCCAGCTGGAAGACTGCATGTATTCTCTATAGTCCCTTCGTCCTACATCTGTTATAACAATGTCGGTTTGGGCCTCTTGGTCACCACTTGACTTAATGTGTAATTGCCAAGTGTGTCCACACTTCCCCGTGAACGGTATGATAATACGTGAAGGACTTTCGTCGTCATTGTGGAAGAACACTACTTCATGCATTTGCTGATCTGTGTCCTTGCATATGGGGCAAAACATAGTCGTTTCGCTTCTGAAGCGACCAGAAACACCGTCCCCAACAGATTCAAAAATACTAATTGACTTCATATGATCTCCGTCTCTCTCGTATCCGCCAGCCGTCAACGCTTGCGACGCGGGTCGATTTCGTGCTGTTTCCTGTTACAGAAACAGCAGTTCTGTTTGTTTCTCTAGTAAACATTGGTCTACTCTCCTGGGGTAGGGGGTAGCCTGTGTGTTCTAATAGCATGTTGGAGTATATCCAATGTTGATGGAACTACTCCATCAGTCCCGCATTTTGACAGTTTACCGGGTTGTCCTTTTATCACTCCATGATACTCAACCATGTAGTCAAGAGCTTTACCCCAGGTGGAATGTCCTAATCCTTTTATGTCTCGCGAGCCTAGAATCTCAGTGGCAAGTCTATTGTATCCCGACTCTCGCCTTGATATTCTTAAAATAAGTGCTGCATGACTCTTGGCGATCTCTAATGGATTAGAGTTATAGGCTGATGGTAATGGCGAGTCATTTGGGCCATCTTCATATTCAGTATCATCCAGCTTAATTTCCTCAACCTGGATGCCATTAAAAATACTTGAAGTCATTCTAAACATCTGCCCAGTTGACTTCACCTCGATGATCTTGACAGCCTTAATACTTCTCTCTGCAATCCATGTATTAGAGAGTCGATAAAATTGCATCAGTGTAATAACAGTTACACCGACAAAGATTGTTTCAACCATTTGCTGAAAAGTCATCTTTTCCCGCCGGGCCAATTTCGTATGAAGTATTCTAGCACAACTATAATGATTAAGAAAAACCCTATCATTATGATTGCTAACTGTTCGTCCATTGTCTATCTAATACAATTGAAAACGGTAGAAGATTAAGATTCATTACTTCTCCAATCGTTTTGGGTTGACCCAGTTCTTTAAAGCTTTATATTCAGATGTTCCCTTATCGCATATTCCTTCTTGTGACCCTGTTAAAACAGTAGCGAATTTATCGCCGACATGCACATATACAAAATGCACATCGCCTTGTTTATCGGGCATAGCGGCTGCACGCGATCCAATAGTTTTGTTACTGAGTCCTCTTATTCTATTATTCACGACTCTCCTTTAAACATGTCAATCTGCACATCGCCCGCTTCGTTCGCTTCCGGCGGCGCGTTGGCGAGAATCACGGCGGGGTCTGTCTGGCCAAAGCTGGATTGCTTTTCCCACCATGCAATTCTGGCCTTAGCGATTGCGACGTAATCACGTTCGAGTTCCACGCCGACAATCTCCTCCCAGCCCGCTAATGCAGCCGCTATACATTCGCTACCACTTCCGGAAAAGGGGATTAGTATTCTGCGCGGCGCGTAGGCGTCCGGCGGCAAGAGGAGGCCCGCGAGGTACTTCATCAAACTTATGCTTTTCACAGTCGGATGACTATTCCTGCGAGGTAGCGACGACGGCAAGCCCTGCTCCATTCTTTTGCGCGCTCCGCCAAACGCTCCCTTTGGGTTGTCTGGATTTCGTCCGCCAGTCAATCCACTATAATTCATTGCGCGCACCTCCTCAAACCCATCCAGCCCAGCATCACGCTCTGCCTTCGATGGCTTCGACTGGTAACGAACCGCGTTCGCGTCCTGTATGCGCTGCTCGGTTGCGGCGGCGTAGTGCTGTTCGTGGCGGTAGTCGGAGGTGAAAATGAAGCGGCTCGGCCCGCCCGTGTCGTTGTGACTCACCATGCTACGACCCGACTTGTATTTGCCGTAAATGTCGCCGGTCGTTGTCTCTACACTACCCGACGTTTGAGGCGACCCACCCACATCCCCCGCCTGTTCATCCAGTAGCGCCACCGGACAAATGAATCGCCCCGACTCATCACGAGCGCACTCGAAATCGTCGACCGATTCGAGGCCGTCGGCGTCGGCGTAGAACGGAATCTCACCACGCCCACTTCCAGGCTCTTTATTCCAACCCCATGTGTCTCGTGTCGGCCCGCTTGCTTTGCCGCTACTGTTACGCACGCGCTTCGTGCCACGGCGGGTGCAGCCTAAGTCCTCTTTTGTTTCCGTGAAATATTCTAGCCACGGTTCCGGTATGTCTTGCGCTATGACTTCGAGCGTGTCCGATTCCGGCGCGTCCACACCTCCGAGCGTTCGCAGGTCTGCCACGCGCCTGTACCCATCCAAGTAGCCTTTAATGTATGCGGCGGTTAACGTGTCGGTCGTGTCGCTCAGGAAGCGTACAGGGAAGGTTGTGTGCGAGATTACGAAGTTGGCGGGGTGACGGCCACTTGATTGCGGCTTATCGTCTACACGTCGCTCTCTAATCTTAAATGTTGACGTGCCTAGCAGCCCATTCTCTCCACCCTTTGAACTACGCCGCGTATCTTCTTCTCCTGTTCCTATTCGACTGCCTTCAATATTTAGCGCACCACTCCCATGCTCGACTATCGAATCAACGGGCCGCCCCTCATACGGTTTTCTGAATATCAGAATCGCCTCGATAAGATTACGAAACGCCTGCGACCCGTAACGGTGTCCGGCCCACGTCTGCGCCAGCGGAGTCGCGGGTTCATACACACGGGCGTTCCGCTCTCTTGCCTCTTCGTCGTCTTGCCAAGGACGCTGCCAGCCTTTATCCATACCCTTCGTGCTTGATCGTGGCTTGGTCACATGTGCAATACTTCTATAATCTCCATACGTTCCTTTTTCGCCAGCAGTCTTATCAACCTGTGTTGAAATCTGTGTCGTTTTCGGCAGGCTGCTACCATTCGCCCACGCCAGCGCCTTATGTTGCTTCACCAGCCCCGCGCGCCGCATCGCAACGGAGATCAGGTCGTCGTTGAGGTTGCCAGCGAACACGAACAGATAGGCTCCAGGCAGCAGCGTGGCGGCAATCGCGCGCCACGTCTCGGGGTCGAACGCGACGCCGGTATCATCCCACGCGGCGCTCATAAATCCACCGCCACTGCCAACCTTGCTCACGTTCAGGGCGTCGTCAATGGACACCTTGCCGCCGAGTTCATAGGGGACATCCATTAAGGCTGCGTGAAATCGTGGCAACCCTAACGCCTTATGCAGCCGACAGAAGCGAACTACATCTCCCCGAACCACCCGCGCCGTCACGGTGACGGCTCCGTGGCGAACAGCGGGGCTTGCTTCAATATGTCCGCCCCGTTCATTCGTTCGCGGGTCGTATTTAGCGCACGACCGTCAATGTCGCAACCCAGCCAGCGACGCGATAGAAGTTCACAAGCGACAGCAGTTGTACCACCGCCTATGAATGGATCAAGTATAGTATCATCCTTCTTAGAGAAACAATCAATGTAATATCGTGCGCTGTCCACATCCTGGCCCCAGTGATGAAACCGCTTATCTTTTCGTCCTGTGTACCCATCAAATATCCCTACTCTCGGCACGCTTGGCCCTAAAGAAAAACTCAACAACTGCTTTACCTTTGCATATACCCTTCGCGGCCAAATATACGGAGCATTGCCAGTGGATATATGTGAAAATTGCCAATGAAAAGTCAACCCTGCGTACTCGAACATTTTCATTATGCTGTTGACATACATGCCGCCACACATCGCAATTACAAATCCTCCAGGCTTTAACACCCTGCGCGCCTCTTGAGCAAGCCACCAATAACAACTCAAATACTCTCTTGGATATGGTGGGTCTGTAAAAATCAAATCGATACTTCTATCCGGTAAGGGTAGCCTCTCGGTCGTTGCCCTAAATAACATCACTCCCCCGCCTCGCCCCCAGCCGTCGTGCACCGTGTGTGGCGCGCGTTAGTCGGTGTCGTATCGCCTTGCGTCAAGTTCGCGTTGTCGCTCTTCCAGCTCGAGTCGTTCAGCCTCAGCGTCAAAACTCTTGACCATTCGCACAAATTCAGGGTCATCTTCTACGTCTAACGGTTCGTCCGTCTGCGCGCCTTCGGGGGCGGTGCGGCGGAGGGCGTCTACGAGCGTTGCTGCGGATGTTAAGCCAGCAGCAAATCCTCCGGCGTGAGCTTTTGATTTTTCGTCGTATTCATTCTCTTCACTCATGACTCGCCTGTTGTGCTGCGTATTGACTTCCAGAAGTCTCTCGCTTGCCTCAACCAACGCCGCATTCCGCACGCCCTCGGCCTCGGCTTCGAGCGCGGCAATTCGGTCAAGGCTTGCTCCGTGCATAGCTTGCATGCCCTTCAACTCTACCTGGAGTCGTTCAATTTCTATCTCCATTTTAGGTCTATAGTCCATCCCTTACCTCCGTTATCGTCTCGATGTGCCCCGACCGCGCGGCCCGTCACCCGTCACTCGCGACCTCGAAGCGCGCGAGGGCGGCGGCGAGTTCCGCCGTGACCGTGGCGAGGTCGGCGCGGAGGTCGTCAAACTCTAAGAGAAGGTGACGATACGCTTGACCTGGATATTCCCAATTCCCATAGTCGGGGTGGTGCTTAATGATAATATCTTTCCACAGCAGGTCGATAAACTCTGTGAAGTCCACGCCAGCACGGGCGGCGTCACGCTCCGCTGGGGTGTCGGGTTGCGCGGGGGGGGTAGTGTCGAGTCGTGCCAGCGCAACATTCAGCGCGTCGCGTGCGCTTCCGTGTCCGTGTTCGGCTATGAAGGCGTCAATCTCTTCTGTTGGTGTCGTCATCGTGTCTCATCTCCTCGTGCCGCCTCGAGGCGGGCGCGGCGGTGTTAGTCGTTCTTCCGTCGACCCGTAAAGCGAAAGACTAGCGGGTCTACCACGCGACTAAGTATAAACTCAAGCAACGTGCATACAATAAAAACGACAATGACCACGGGCCACGCAATTATAAGCAAAACGTATGCAATAGTATAATCGCTCCCCGTACCGTATCTAGTATGCAGTACAGCTACGATAAACCAGACTACTGACCCTGCTGCCCAAATTTGAAGCACCCGCTCAAGCACAATTTCTTCCATCGTCCTACCTCCTGGTTCGCTATATCCTGCGGCGGGGGGCGGTGTCGAGCCAATCAACCGTATTGTATGGGCTGTCTGTAACATGCCCAACCACCTGTTTACCCTTAGAGATCGTTGCTGGTTGTCCTAAACTATTAACAAAGGATTCGACATCAATGATATTATGAAATTTTCGAGTGAATCCCTGACCTATTGTGTTTGTATAGATTATTTCGTAGTTCCATGCCATTCTTCCGTTCTCCTTGTGCCGCGCCCCGTTCGAGGCGGGCGGGGTGCGCGAGTCGATGTGTCGTGGTCGGTTTTTGCGTTCGCTAATTCTTCGAGGCATTGCTTGTGGTCGAAATCTTCGTCGGCGTCACCGGCCATCGCCTCATCGACGCGGGCGTTGAGGGTGGCGGCGCGCAAGCGTTCTTCGCACCAGCGCATGGCGTCAAGCACAGATATGTGCGTGTTCCACTCCACGCCAGAATGAAAAGGCCAGATAATGGCGGCATATGCTGCGCGGTTAGGAATCTTGGCAACTTCTGCCATCAATTCATCATCCTGATATAGAACCCACACCTCTTCTTTATCTTCTGTCCATCCGCCAGCAGCCGTATGTTCCACAAGTTCTTCTTGTCTCGGTTGCCGTTCCTGCAGTTGTTGGATAGCTTCAAGCGCCAGTCCGACCTTTGTCATTCCTATCCTCTTGTGATACCTTGCCGAAAAAGTTTGATGCGTCATGTCGTCTCCGTTTCGGGCGCGTCGTCGGCGACGCGGTCCGTGGTGGTGGGGGCTGTTGCGACCGACAAGGCGTAGGATATAGCGGCGGTTGTACCTCTTAAGAATGTGTGCCGCTTCAACAATTTCTTGATAGCTGACTTGTCGTTCTTGGTTAGTCGTATCGTTGTCGGGTCGTTGCTCATGCGTTCCTCCTGTTTGTGGTTGTGGCGTTAGCGCGATGAAACCGTTGGCGGTGTGCGCGGAGTTTGGTATTCTGGCGTTTCAAAGCTGTTGATATAATCTTGCAGCTTGTCGGGTATGTCTAGCTCAATTACTCCCCATACTGCAAGCTGGTTGGCGCGTTCCATTAGCTGCCAAGTGTTGTACTTCTCATATTCAGACGCCGCAAATAGCTCTTCGATATTCATTTCCGATTCGTCCTTGCGGGGGTCTGTGTTGACTGTCTGATTTGTGTTGGTCATGGTGCCTGCTCCCCTGTCTAATGTATAGCTATTGTAGTCTATTTGTATGCACTTGTCAATAGGCAAGCTGGCCAATATTCGTTAGAAATTCTACTCACCGTCACGCCCCCGCCTCCTCATACCAGCGCCTCACCCGCTATAATCAATTTATCTATCATATACTCCTCACTCCCCCAACGCTACACAGTAGTTATTCAGACGCGCCTTCTGGCTTGTCGTCTACAAACTCAGCATCATAATTTACTAATTCCGAATCTCCACCTATTGTCGTTCCGATAAGAAATTGACTTTTGGGCGTCGACGCAAGCACAGCGTCAACAACATCATTCCCGAATCGTATAAGGTTTTTTACTGCACCAATCTCGTATGGTGTTGTTGACTCTAACGTCAACGGGCAAATATGTCGAAGTGCCACTGCCTTAATTATCTCTTGTCTATGCATAACAAAAAGCTCCACGTTTGAAT
>SDBT01001349.1_pt1 | contig 43065 bp, 31 predicted proteins | sample 2277101 | NCBI WGS metagenome assembly SDBT01 (sample SAMN10404973, study PRJNA504765) | marine sediment metagenome | isolation source: marine sediment core GS10_PC15, 103 cmbsf | place: Arctic Ocean: Southern Knipovich Ridge | collected 2010
ATTTAGATTAATATCGAATAATATTGTATCTTGTTGAACTTAGGTGGAGGGAAGCCAATTGTGGAAAGAAGATCATTCACTACTAATATTGATATCATAGATAGTGGGTTTAATAGATGCATCGTCAAATGAGTCCAGAAGGGAAACGAGTTCAGGGTAATAACAACAAATACCCGAAAATTCAAAAACAGAATTTAACTAAAAATAGACATCAGAAAAGAGATGCTCAAATATAGGTATTTTGAGGTTAATTTTGTATCTTGTTGAATTTTTTTGCGCTTAAATGAAGAATTATACTCCTTAATTATTTAAAAATAATCTTACGAAGGGACACATTCAATTTCCACACGGTCGCCCTCATGCGATTAGTGATTATGTGATTTTGAATTTGAAAGAAAATTCTATTTTCAAAAATATATTAATAATTTGATTCTCGGAATATGAACTATCGCTAATCATTATGAAAAACTCCTCTTAAAAGAGGCTTTTAAGGATGCATAGTTTTTTATCTTAGTTCATATCACGAATAAATCGAAGGCCAAAGCAATTGTTAACTTCATTTGAATAAATAAGGGATTAAACGGAGACTTCAGAGGTGGTTAGTCGATCTGCTAGTTTAAGAAAGTTCATTAGAGTAGTATTAGACCAATTACCTCAATACATAGAGAGATATTCAAAGAATGACCAAATTATATTAAGAGAATTTTTTACATTACTCCAGAAATGTGAATCTCTGGCTGATATAGCTAGGTCTTCATTATCAGAAGAACTCGATAAATATAGTCAAGACCTTAAGAGAAGCGAAATTTATTTTAGTAATCCTTTTCTCTGGTTTATAGCTGAATATTTTGTAAATGCTCATTTACTATTAAGTGTTTCAGGTTTTCACGCAGAAGACTATTATGCTTATCTAGTGAAGCATTTAAGAACAAATTCGGATTTAAAAGGTGCTTTCCAACTAATCCGTGACCGAGTCCCATTAGATGACTCTCACTGGGAGGAGCTTCAATATGCTTGTATTGAACCACCGCATCTAAGCCAGGTAGATATTGAAAGTTTAATCGCTGTTACACTCCAGATTGAAGGTGAAGGACTTCAATCTCTAAATCCAAGTCGCACAAGAGCTGTTATTAATAACCTAATTTCACGAAATAATCCAAAACAAATAAGACGATTGAACCGATTTTTCAATCCATTGCTAGCAAACTGGAATTTATGGTTTTTTCATCCTGCTTTTGGAATTGATGAGTTCATTCTTCGAATTAAACTTACTGGATTTCGATCTTTTAACCAAATATTTGACTATATTGATCCTGATAATTATACTTTATGCATGAGCGAAATATATCGCGTTAGAAATTCAAATACATATATTGGGACAGTTTTTATACCTGATCATTTGCAAGGGGATTTTTTACAATATCTTCGCAATTTAGAAGAGCATGGAGATATAATAATTGAAGAATTTATGAGAATCACTGATTTAAAGTATAGTAGTTCATTGAATCTTTATAAAGCAGGAGAAGGATGGCGAGAAATTAATAATACAGAATGGACTCAAATTATTCGTTATTTAAACAATGATAATCTAGAAAAGGGGGAGTTCAGTATTCCTTATTTTTCTTTATCTTCCCAATTTAACACTAAATGGAATTTCAGAAAACATACAAACGCTGCACATGCTATTCGTGTTTATTGCAATTTTCCACGAATTTTTAATTATGATTCACTGCCTTTCAAAGTTCAACCAACAACACCATTAATATTTTCTAAGCGTGAAAAAGCTCATTTAAAGGAAATGTACAACAATCATGTTGTGCAAGTGATTTTTCAGGTTCATCGGCTTTATTTATCCTTTTCTTTAAATCGTTACTGGATAAAAATCCCTCAAATGCCATTAAAACGACTGAATCTCTTTTTATCATATTTACCTGATTGCAATCTCTTTTTAAGTGATAATCATATTTATTTGTTAACAAGATTAACAGAGAAATCGGTCTTGAGAATTGAAAGGGATTTACAATGGGAAGTATTACCTAGTATACAAATTAACTACCTCCTATCGAGAATGTTAAATTGGTTTGACCTTGAAATTTCACAATGGAAATCTCCAAAAGTATTAATAGAAAAAAGGGGAAAAGTATAGGAAAAAACTATTTTTTCCTAAAGAATTGACTATCCACCACTGGGTGGATTGGGCGGGGATGGGGGCATCTGCATTTGTTTTGACCTCACTCCTCGATTCCTATGACGCCTTATAATCACCCAAAAAATAACTAAAACTCTTTTGACTCTGACTAAGAACAGTTTGACACAGTTCATCTGCATGTATATTCAAAATTAACAGATAGATATTTACTAATATAAACCCATAAATTGGGTAGATTTGAAATAAGACATGAATTATATGTATGTAAGATGAGGGAACTAAATTTTAAAAAAAATATTCCTAAGATATAAAGTAATGATCTGAATAAATTTTTATCCCCCGAAAATACAAAAACAGCGTACAGACATCAGAAAAGAGAGGCTCAAATATAGAATAATTGTTATTAAATTTGTATCTTGTTGAATAATTTTGTACTTAAATGAAGAATTATACTCCTTAATTATTTAAAAATAATCTTACGAAGGGACACATTCAATTTCCACACGGTCGCCCTCATGCGATTAGTGATTATATTCTATAATCGCTAAATCTGTTGGCCGAAGCCTCCTATAAGAAAAAGCACTTCAATATATGAAGGAGTAGAACTAATCTAGTAAGTCTAATTAGACACAGTTTAATAATCTGCTAAATAGCTTAACATAGTATTGAAAGAGCTTGCTTGATCTTCTTTTGTGACTCCTTCTTGCTCTAATAAAGTTAAAGCTAGTTTATAATATTCTTTTGCGGTAACATAGTTGTAATTCTGCATTATACCTTTAAGTTCATTTTTAATCTGATCAAAAAGGTTCAAATACCAATCTGAATCAAATTTTCTAGAATTAGGTTCTTCTCGCACTTTTTTTAGTCTTTTTTTCCGAAAAATTTCTGCATTTCGATAACACATTGAAGCTAGGTTTTTGTTCTTCTGTCTATGGAATATATTTACTAAAAACGAATAGATATGAGATAAAGAAATATAGAGGTAGAAATTATTGCTATTTCCCATCCTTGCCTCTTTATACCATTTTTTACAGATACTATCAAACTGACCATAGCTAAGCTTTATTTCATCAGTAGTAGTTCTATAATAACTCCAAAAGTCTCTTCTTGTGGTATGAAAGAGGATATTGGATTCATTTAGAACTTTTTCTAAGAACGTGTTATGACTTAATGTTGGTTTTTTCAGAGGAATGAGTTCTAATTGGTCTATAATTCTAACGGGAGCATTTTCTTCTATAGCTTCTTGAAGAGAGGACAAAATTTGCAAGGTAAATTTTGCTGCTTCCTCATTCCTTCCAATCTCTTCAAGAAGTATTAATATTTGATCAACTGCACTAAGGCTTAATCCAACATTAAGACTAGATTCAAAGGATTCTATTATATCCTGCAGCTTTTTTCCTAAAAATATTCTTGCTTCAATCCAACTCTTTTCTTCTACCCCTTGAGGAGGCCGAGGATTAACTAATGGTTTCAATGAAGACAGGACAAATAGATCACTTAGATTTGCTAGTGCAGTTTCAATCTCATCTTTGATTCTATCCAAATCTCCACCTAGAAGTAGATTCTCCAAATTTCGATCTCTTTCAATGCTCCAAAATTTTCCAAATTCTTTTGGTTCTTTCCCGATCTGTTCAAGTATCTCAATCGATTCACTTTTTTTACCAATTTTTGCTAAAATCTTACTTTTTCTTTTATAGTAGGACTTCCACGTCGAAATTTTCTCTTGAAAGGTTAATTTCTTAGGTTTAAGAAGAAAATCCGAAATTTCCTGTGCCTTATCGACATTTCCAGCTTCAAGAAGAAGGAGGCCGAGATAAGACAACCCAGTATGATCATTCTCTTTCGTATATTCGAAGAGGGTGTCGATCTCATCTTCATTACAACCTAGTTTTATTTTTAATGTCAGGTACCGTCTATAGAGGCCTAGAGGAGGAAATCCAGGTTGCATACCTCTACTCATACCTTTCAAAGGTTTTTTTTCAAAATAAAACTCTTTTATTTCTTCTAGTATGTCATTTACTTTTTCTAACTTGTTAATTTCTATGAGAATACTAGCATAGTCCGTCAGGATTAATAATCGTCTGATATTTTTATCCGCCATACCTGGAAATCCTGGTTGAGAGGGAATTTGCATATCCTGAAGTTTATTAATATTGTCTGTTACAACCTGCTCAAGTTGAAACAATAATTTGTCTGTTTTTTCGATGTCATTCGCTTTGTATGCATCCATGATTTGTTTAGGAAGAACAATCGACTCATTCTGCTTCATTTGCTCTAAGAATTTTTCTCTCATCGATGGAGTACCCTCTTTCCCTCCAAATTTCATGAGAACTTCTCCTATTTCCTCAACTAACTTGGAAACTTCTAATTGTTCTGCCGCTTGAGCTAATTGGGAGAGTTTAGCAATGTTTTCGTAACCTGAAGGAAGTGAAAAAAGCGGTTTATTAGTTCTAGGGCCTTGGGGAAGGAAATCATCAGGAGTGGGTGGAGAAAGAGGACCAATTTTGTCCAGAGTTTTTTGGATTTCCACGAATTCTTCCAGAAGATCCTTCTTATCATATTCTCCAAGTTTTATCAGAAGAGTTCTTCTATTAAAAGATTGAATAGGTAATCGTTCTGATTGGTTGTCCTCAATTTTTAATATTGGAACGAGTTGTTTTCCTAAATCGACCTCATTTAAAGAAATACAAAGTTCTACTATTTGTCCTGCAGCAGCTGTCGTGAAAAACAACATTTCAGGCATTTTGGCGAGCTGATTATCAAAATCTGATTTTAGATCTGCAATAATATCCTGTAGTATTTCGGTAGCTCTTAATTGCTCTCCAATTTCATGAAAGGCTTTAATAATCATAATTTGAGGAAAAAATGATAATTGAGGCATAAGTGAATTCTTTTCAGTAGCTTTTAATAGAAAGTTAAGAGCTGCGACATCTTTTTTTTCCTTTGCAAGTGCAAGTTGAAGATCAAGAATTGAACTCCCTGGCTTCATTTCTAGAGGCATCTGTTGTCCCCCCATCATCATAGGCACTGATTCTAGCATATCCATAGATAAAGTTTCATCTGTTTCTTCAGTAAATGGTGTGATGATTTTATCCGCCATATCAAGATATTCTATTATCTTCTCTTCCTCTTCTACATCACATAATACTTCTGCTATTTGAGAAAGCATGTCTGGCTGAAACTTCTCTGAAAAAGTACGAATCTGCTCTAGTAACAACTCTTTCCCCTCTATTAATTCCTTGTATAGTTTTCCTGTCTTTAATCCTTCCAAGATTCTTATATCGCTATGAAAATAATCATAATCACTCATAAAATCTTTTTTCGGATCTCTATTCTTTAACGCCTCTTTCCAGTGATTAAATGCTGCTAAGAGAAAATCAAAACACTTTGTCTGGTCTTTGTAAATTTCTTTTTGAAGACAATATTCCCCAATTAACCGATAAGCATCTGCTTGAAAGAGGGGAGGTATTTTTGCTATATACTCTTCAGCTCGAGTTTTATAATCATCAATTTGTAATTTCAAGCCAAGCTTGTACAAGTTAGAGGCAAAATCTCTTACATTGTAGTCTTTTTCGGAACTTTTAGCCCTAGTTACAATTTCTTCAACCGTAGATATAATTGGGTTCAAAGTATCTTTAGTAAAAACATCAGTAAATTTAATTTCACTTTTCATTAGAAAAATACTTCCTATTCAAAGTATAGTACATATTAAATTCAATCACATTATATAAATCCAAAATAATTAATCTTCCCTAGTCTCTTCATCCCGAAGGATTGTCAAGGCATCATTTAAAGCAGATGATAATATTTCATCGTTCTCTTCATTTTCAAGTAACTTTACAGGGAGTGAGGGGGATTCTTGAGGTGTCTGTTCTTCTGTAGTAATATTCTCAGGAAGATTAGCAATTTCTTCTGATGGGATAGACATTGCACTATTATCGTCTTCACCTTCGTTATCATTGATTGTTAGGATTTCTTCTAACTGAGAAGAACCCTTTTCTCTAGGAGAAATTCGAACAGAAAGGTTAGATCTTGTATTCTCAAGAAAAGAAACAAATTTTTGGTAATCTTGAAGGTATTCCCACTGCTTGATGGCATAACTTGCAGTATCGCGAACCCCTTTCCAGTATTCAGTGGGTTTATCTTCCTGGTCAGAAAAAGGAAAATCTAGGTTAAGAGCTCGGTGTAAGAAGGAGCCAGCTTTCACATTAGCTTTGCTTTTAACTTGTAACAAATGAGTGGAAAGTTCGTCCATTTTCTGGCGCTCTTTCAATAAGCTGCAAAGGTGAATGACTAGTTCTAGCGTTTCAATGGCAGAATTAATGTATATAGGATCAATGGTCACCATATTGTTCATACTCCTCGAAAGAATCAGCCCTCTGTTTCAAAACCAAGAAGTTCCCTCTTGAGACTGTCAATGGTTTTAGTACTTCTTGAGACGTCTTTGAATCCTAGATGAATCAGTAATTCAATTGCTTCTTTTTCCATACGAAATAGAAATTGTGGCAAGTCCTGTCTTTTTTTAAAAAGTTGAATCCTTGCTTGGTTTACAGTATCATACAATCCCTGCCAGATATCAAGCTTTGGACTAAAAAAAGAAGGTGTTTTTCTCCGAGATTTTTCTTTCAATGATGCGATTTTCCTGTTAGCTTTTGCCTCGATTTCAGCCAAGAAGTTGAGAAGCTCTTGAAGCTCTGATTCTTCCTCTCTTTGTTTCAATAATCCCTTAACAACATCAATTGCTTCAATTGTGCCTAATAGATAGTTTTGACTAAACTCCTTAATATTCTCCTTTCCTGACATTTGTGAGATATACGCCTCGCCAAGAAAAGAAGTTTCGTTGACAGTGAGATTATTATCTAGTAGATCCAAGAAATTAACAGCTTTTAAACCTAAAATGGTGGATTCATATTTCCCATCTTTTTCTTGTTTGTGAACAAAACCAGCAATCTGACTCAGATGATAATTCAATTGTCCTGATGGGACATTAAGTAGTTTCATTAACTCACTAAAGGAATAAGCTCTAGCTTGTAATAACCTAAGAATTGTTCGTCGGATGTCATGAGCAAGGGCTTGAATTATAACTTTTTCCGATGGAATTAACATAAAATCCTACCACGATTGTTATAGATCTACTCTTCTTATAGTTTTTTGAATAAAAAAGTTGACAAGAACAAAAAATGATATCATGTTGTGCCATACCTAGGAAATCTTTCACGGGTATTCTTGTGCTGTTCCTCTCAAAATTACTTATTGAATTAGAATATCTGAATCTTCAAAGCAGTTTAAGATGAAAACACAAACTATTAATAGTATATAGTATATACTATTATTAACTATATAAATATTTTTAACAAGGAATTAAATGAAATGGGACGTCGTAGCGATTTTGCACTAGTCGAGGATATGGTAAGATACTTTAATACAGTCAAAACAAAAGAAAAAATAACACAAAATGACTTTTGTCAAAAATTAGGTATTAATTCGGCAACAGCGCGAAAATGGTTAGGGATTTTCGAATTTATTAAGAAAAATAGTCCAGAATTAATGTTTAAAGAAGAAAAGAGAAGCTTTCATATATCGCTTGACAAGACTGCAGAAAAAACAATTGATCACGAACAAAATGGACTGGAATCAATACTGAAGGGCTTTGATATACAAGATGACCAAATTCTCAGTCCTTATCTTCAAGCAAATATGTTTAGAGTATTGGTCAGAGCATACAATGAGGTAGGAGAATGTTACCTAAAGGTAGGGAAATCTCAGGTGGCTTTACATCACTTCAAAAGAGCAAAAGCTCTAGCAAACGAGCATGGTGATAGCTTCTGGATTGCGAAAGCTCAAGTCAACCTTGCGAAAACGCTAAACAAATTTATCCTTCTAGGAGATAAATCTAAAGCATCGAAGGCAAGATCTTATTTATTGAAAGCCAAACAAATCTATACAGAATTAGAAGATAATCAGGGATTAATGAGTGTGAACGGATTATTCGGGGATTTAGAAGCTTCATTGGGGGACTTGGAAGCAGCACTAACGTATTACGAGTTTGCAGCTAAAAGTGCGGAAGCACTAGATGATGAAAATATTCAGGAAGATTTTCTGTTAAAGGCAAAAGCAATAAATGCAGAATCATTGAGGGTATGAAGGATGGAAAGAGTTATTGAAAAAAAAATTGAAGCAACAATTGAAACATTAGAGTTGATTGGCAGGTTATTTAACCTTTTACAGGAAAAAGGAGAAACCAATCAGCTGGTGAATTTTTTATCTCAAATTGAGATAAAAGCAAAAAAGAGAAAAAAGAAATACATAGAAAGACAATCAAGGGGGAATATAGGGACAACAAACGGTGATCATCAGTCACCTGAATACTGGGAGGGAATACATGAAACTGTGAAATTAGTCAAAAATAGATATTTGCAATACCAAACAAATATTCCAGGATATATAGAGAAGCTAAAAGTGGAAGTTATAAATCAACAAAAATACACACAATCATCAGGAATAAAAGATTTTTCTATCACCAGTCTAATGTTGAATGGAGGGAAAATAAGTGTTTTAGGACTTGACAGAGCAGGAAAAACAAGCTTGTTACAAAGACTAAAACTTGGGAAATGGAAATCTGATACATCACCAACGATTGGAATGAATGCAGAAACATTCTACATTAATGGAATAAAATTTACAGCATGGGATTTAGGAGGGCAAATACAATTCAGAAATGCACTCTGGAAAACCTATACGAAGAATTCGGTGGGACTAATATTTGTTATAGATATCAAAGATAGAATGAGACGGCCAGAAGTAAGAGCAACACTACAAAAAATATTGGAATATAGACATCTGGATAAGATTCCATTAGCCATATTCGCAAATAAAATTGATCTCATAAAAGAGGAAATGACAGTAAACGATCTGAAAAATATATTGGGAATCAAGAAAATAGCGGATAGAAAGGTAAAAATTCTTAAAACTAGCGCAAAAACAGGAGAAGGAATAGTTGATGGAGTCTATTGGTTAACAGATACAATTCTAATGGAAAAAGGAAAAAAGAAGCGCGATGAAGAGGATGCCGCGACTCCTTTCATTTATTCATCCTCATATCCAAGAAAACCTCCTAATGCGAGCGCGGAAGGCATACCTAAGATAATCACCAATTCAATTCACCACAAAAATAAACACAGAATTATAGCAAGATAATTATTGTTGTGGTTCATTTATTTTCCGAAAATACAAAAACAGCGTACAGACATCAGAAAAGAGATGCTCAAATATAGATAATTGTGATTAAATTTGTATCTGGTTGAACTTAGGTGGAGGGAAGCCAATTGTGGAAAGAAGATCATTCACGACTAATATTGATATCATAGACAGTGGGTTTAATAGATGCATCACCAAATGAGTCCAGAAGGGAAACGAGTTCAGGGTAATAACAAAAAAATCACCGAAAATACAAAAACAGCGTACAGACATCAGAAAAGGATGCTCGATATAGAATAATTGCTATTATTTGCGTATCTAGTTGAACAATTTTGTACTTAAATGAAGAATTATACTCCTTAATTATTTAAAAATAATCTTACGAGAGGATTTTTCTATAAAACTTAATTTCCACTTTTTACTAACTTTATTAGGAAAAGACACACAAAGAATATCTAAATAACGAAATTGTTTGATTTTTTTGTTAGATCCGAATTATGAAGGTTTCTTTACATGATTTAAAAGGGACTTTTCAATCCCGAAAATGCAATAGTAGTTTAAGGGTATATAAGGAGATAAATGAAATATTATTCCAGAAGGTAATCTAGCTTGAATTCAAATGATAATGAAATGAAAGACAAAATTAGACGCCTTTTTGAAAAAAATCCACAATTGATTGGTAAACTCCCAGAATATTTTTCACAGATTGAATCAAAAGCTGTTGCAAGAATCAGCTCTAGTTTAGGTCAACAGCTAGGAATCAACATACCAATTGCAGATCAAGAAGGAAAATCAGGTCAATACTGGGAACGTGTACGTGATATAGCCAAATTAGGCAGAGAAAAATGTGAAACATTTCGAGATCCTCTAGAGTTGATTGAATTTCTTGAGCAGACTCAAAACAAACTTTCTGAAGTATATCCAGATGAGAGGAAGAAAAGTCCATTGGAAGAAATCCTTGGTGCAATTGCCGTGGAAATCCTTGAAAAAGAGCAAGCACTACAGTTTGAGCCAGAAATATTTGGCCACTTAACGCCATATATCTATACACGAAAGAGTGCAAAGTTAGATAAGGTAATACTTGAATCGACCAAGGGAGAAATTGGCCTCGACACTACTGAACTGAAAAAAGTCATTTTACGATTAGAACTCATCTATGAACTAATTGGAAATCCTTGGATAAAAATCAAGACTGATGAAGAAGAGACACGACTTCTTCGGATACTTAAATCAATCCGAAAATGGAAACAGGAAAATACAGTTGAATTTAAATCTTGGAATCTTGGGGAACAATATGAATTTCGAAGGAAATTATGGGAAAAGTATACAAGAGAGGAAAAAAAAGATGAATAGCTCTCACTAACGCTTACTTCGCAAGAATGCAGGATAAAAAAAGAATCTCACTCGAAATCGACTTAGAATCATTATAATTCTTATTTATAGCCCCCGAAAATAGAAAACAGCATACAGACATCAGAAAAGGATGCTCGAATATAGAATAATGTTGATTGTTTTTGTATCTCGTTGAATATTTTTGTAATTAAATGAAGATTTATACTCCTTAATTATTTAAAAATAATCTTACGAAGGGACATTTTCTAAGAAAATCAATTTCCACACTGTCGCCCTCATGCGATTAGTGATGGCCATGATTTTTGTCAATTTTCTCCTAAATGCTTGTTGTATTGTAATAAATAGTTTTTTAACTTATTCCGATCCCATAATTCTATCCCTACTCCCTCAGCATACTCTTTTGCTTTTGAAGTGTAATAAGATGTTGTTACAACGAGTAATTTTTGACACTCATGGAAATATCCCCCACCTTTAAGCTTAATCAGGACATTATTACCGATTTTCGTGCTTGGTTTGAATCGTTTGGCTTGAACTCCAGTTCGAATTCCTCCTTTTACAACCACTAAATCTACCCCATGATCCCCTGAGCCTTGAATATTCTTTACTTGATAACCTTGGGTGCGGAAGAGGCTCTCCAAGAAATTCTCAAACTCATGACCCGTCAATTGATCTACTCGCTTAATATCCACCTCTAATTGAATGGCTGGATGCTGATTTAAGCTCCCCCCACAATGAATGCAGTTTTCCATGCCAGTTTGTTTCATTTCCTTGAAGCACGAGGAACAAATCATTCTTTTGCAATCCACACAGACATATGCGAATTGCTCCTTCACGATCATAGCGCTATCCATCTGGCAGAAATACGGAAGATGGACAGGTTCAACTGGCATAAGCTGTTCAAACGATTGGAGAATATCTCGTCTCAAGGACTTGGATAATGGTAGATGGGGTAATTGATGTCGTACATAATGAATTATTCTGGAGATTTCATCTAGATGGCCAACGGTGTATTCCTGCAAGCCCTTAATATTGAAGAATTGTTCATTATATTGAAAAAATGTAAGTTTCTGCTGTTTAAAAATGCTTTGCCAGTTATTTAGTGTTAAATCAGCGATTATCTGCCCGATTTTTAATCCAGTTGAAGATGATAGGTATTCTGTTAATTCTTTCCAAGTTTTCTCTTTGAAAATAACAATTTTATCTTCATCATAGTTTTTATAAACGGTAAATATTGCTTCATCCGTTTTTATTAAATCTTTGATAATTTTGTTAAGGATATGCTTATTTATTTGAAAATTGGTCAAAATTTTCGAGAGTTGAGTGACTTGTTTACCCTGCTGTAATGCTTTTGAAACTGAACTGATGAAAGAAGAGGGGTAAAAAATGTCACTTTGTAAAAATCCATTTAATGTATTTTGAAGAATTTGTCCATTCACAATAGATCTGATGTCAATAATAGAACAATTGTGCTCTCGAGCGACATCCAAAAGATTGACGGGAGTGGTAAATATTGTCATTTGACGTTTAATATAATTAATTTGATGTTTCTTATCTATGATTTGATCATCAGAAGTTAAGATAAGATTCCTATCTATTTTTACCCCCATTCGAATTATAAAATCAGAAATTTTAGTGGATGTTTGAATTTCAGATAAGGATATATCTTTTCGATCTGGTGAGAATTTTTCTGATAAGGTTTGATGGAATCGTCGTGAGCTTCGGTAGAGGTATAGGGAAGCAAATGCAATACAAAAAGCAAGCAAGATAGAAAAAATTGGGAGAAAAATAAAAGGAATATAGAAATTAGGAGACATCCATTGAGGATTGACATTGAACTGAAAGGAGAATTGATGGTACACCTGTCCATTATGATATAATGCGATAAGAAGTTGGTGAATACTTGCGTGTTTCGGTTTGATTTGCAGCTCTATTGTTTTAGTTTCACCTGGAGCAAGAATGATCTGACTGCTATTTCCCTGAAGAACTTCATCGTCTGAACCGAATATAAAGAGAGTGAGATTCAGTGTTACTGATTCTGTGTTAGTTATGGAAAACGAGTAGGTGAAAAGCTCTCCAGTGTAACTCGTTGATGGTGGTAATTGAGTTGTCTCAACAGAAGGAGATGTGTTAAGAATATAATAAGAACTTTTATGACTTGTGCTGTTACCCCAGCTATCGTGAGCAGTTATCCTTAATGTATGCCAACCACTGGTATTGATAGCTGCCAAAACGAATGGAGAGGTTAAATTAGTATTTTCTTGTGAGTCCCATTGATACCAAACGGCGGTTAGTGTATGATCTGTAATATTAAACTGAATTTCAGTTGAAGAAAGAATTATTGAATTATTAGCGGGAGATTTGAGTAGAATGAGTGGTAAAAGATTTCTATAGAAGCAATAGCGCTTTGTTGTCATATACCCAACTGAATCATTTGCATAGACCTCTAAATATTGGTATCCTTCTTTTAGTTTTTCAGGGACAATTACTTTCCAAGGGGTTTCAAGTGATTGGTTTTGGCCATCATTCCACTGATACCAAACGGTACTCAATGAAAAATCGGTCAAATTCATGCTGATTATGGTTCCAGAACTCACAATGCTATTGTTTTGGGGTTTAATCAGCTGAATAACTGGAAATTCAGTATCACAATAGAAGCGGTAGTGTTCTTCGGTTAACCATCCATGTGTATCATTAGCATACACAGCTAGCCAGTGCCAACCATCAGATATCGAAAAACTAACATTCCATAAAACAGCAAAAGACTGGTTGACTCCACCATCCCAAGAATACCAGCCATTGAAAAGATTGTTATCCTCAATTGAAAGAACAATAATAGCGTCCTGTTTCAGAGCAGTACCATTTGAGGGAAACAAAAGATCGATCATTGGTACTTGATTGATTAACCAGCGATATTTCTTGACTGATAGGTGACCTACTGAATCATTTGTATAGATTGTCAACCAATGATAACCTTCATCAATAGGCATAGTTACCTCATACGGACTTAGTATGGTTTGATTATTCGAGTCATCCCAATTATACCAGACAAAATCTAGTGAAAAATCACTAATGGATAACTCTATCTTAGCGTCTGATCTAATATTAGTATCATTTACCAAAGTTGTAAGTGCAATGACAGGTGGGTCAGCCTCACAATAGAAAATGAAATAGTTAAAGGTTACTGCACCATAACTGTCATTAGCAAAGACGATCAATGAGTGCCATCCATCGATTAATGATAAAGTGATCTCCCATTCGACTGTAAAGGATTGATTATCCCCACTATCCCAGTTGTACCATGTTTCATTAAGATTATTATCCGTAATAGTCAGGGTGATCGTGGTATCGTATGCTTGAACAGTATTGTTGGTAGGAAATTGCATCGTGATGATAGGGTTGTGATTAATCCACCACCGATATTTTTTGAATGAAAAGTGGCCAAAAGAATCATTGGCATAAACTGTGAGCCAATGGTAACCCTCGATTGCTGGAGAAACTGCACCATATGGAATAACAAGCGATTGATTGGTAGTATCATCCCAATTTATCCAGACGTCCTGAATTGAGAAATCAGTAATATTCAATCCAATAGTGGTTTCAGAATTGATCACTGTATTATTTTCTAATCCGACAAGATTAATGACGGGAGAAGTAGCATCACAATAGAAGTAATACCATGCGGTTGTCATCGCTCCATAAGTGTCATTAGCATATACTGTTAACGAGTGCCACCCATCGACTAATGCTAAAGTGACATTCCATAAAACTACGAAAGATTGATTAGTTCCTCCATCCCAGTTATACCATGATTCATCGAAGTTATTATCACTAATCGTTAAAACAATTGTTGTACTAATTTCCTGGACTGTATTGTTGATGGGAGAGGATAAACTGACCGAAGGGATGTGGTTAACCCACCAACGATATGTCTTGCTTGTCAGATGACTTACTGAATCGTTAGCATAAACTGTTAACCAGTGATATCCCTCGTTACTAGGCGTTGTAACCTCCCACAAGTTTTCAAAAGATTGATTGCTGTTACCATCCCAGTTAAACCAGCTGTGATTGAATGAAAAATCGCTAATGGAAAGCTGAATAATCGTTCCAGGAGAAATGACTGTGTCATTTTGGACATTAATCACATCAATTAATGGGGGCTCATTATCATAATAAATATCAAAATTAATAGTGATATTATCAATAACAGGAGATTGAGTTTGGTTTTCCCCAGCACCCAATATTGCTTGCCAGAAAAGTCCATGATGAGAGTTGTTTTCAAAAGTATAAGTTTCATCTAATCCAACGGGAATCCAAGTATATCCATTTACAGAAATGTGATATTCTATACTAGTATTCTGATAAATGGTTTGATTAGCGTAAATAGTGACATTCTGGATAAAACCTGTGCTTTTGTAAATGGAAGTTGATTGAACTACCGCAGGGCTTATAAAATTAAAGGTCTTTGATATATCAATAATGACTAATCCATTTACTAAATCAGCAACATAGGCTATTTTATTTAGGACATAAACACCCAGAGCACATCCATCAGTATCCTCATAAAGAGGTTCACGAGGTAATAGCGGGTCTGAAACATCAATAATTGCTAAACCACCATCATAACCATCACCAATGTAAGCTTTGTTATCAGAAACGTAAATACCCAGTGCATTACCTTTTGTATCCATATAAATCGGTAAACCTGGATTAGTGGGGTCGGTTACATTTATAATAGCTAAACCATTTCCTTCAGCTATATACGCGAATTTCCCCTCCAAATGAATACTTGCAGCAATACCACTAATTGTTCTATATATTGGATCGCCTGGTTCTGTTGGATCACTAACATCAATTATTGCTAATCCACTACCTCCTGCAGCGATAAAAGCATAGCCATCAGATACAAAAACATCATCAGCTGACCCAGTAGTGTCCTTATATATTGGATCGCCTGGTTCTGTTGGATCACTAACATCAATTATTGCTAATCCATTATTTCCTGCAGCAATAAAAGCATAGCCATTAGCTACAAAAATCCCTCTTGCACCACCGTCTGTGTAAACATACGTAAATGTTCCTGGGTTGGTTGGATTACCAATATCAATTATTGCTAATCCACTACTCCCTGCAGCGATAAAAGCATAATCCCCTGATATGGCCAGATCCCCACCATCTCCACTTAGATCCTTTTCAACTATTACATCTGGGTTGATTGGATCACTAACATCAATTATTGTTAAACCTGTACCTGAATCTGCTACAATAAAAGCATAATTATTATATATTAGTACATTTCGAGCATACGTTAATGGTGGCCATTCATCGATGGTCGAAATTGTATTAGGGCCTATTACTGGCATAATAATATTATCATCTCCCCATCCTGTTGCATTGGTTTTGCTAAAATCTTGGAATACTGTTGTATCGAATTCTTCGTAAAATTGGTGAGTCAGTTCGTTTTCCTTACCAGCTGTAGGATTGACTGACCACCAATTACTTCCATTATCTTGATCATCACCTATAAGCTGGAGGGATTCGTAATCGGCTTGCGTATATTCAATTGTTTCGGTGGGGTAGTTCCCATCATTTGGCCAACCACCCCAAGGACTAGCAGCAGCTAATTCAGGTTCATTTGTTATTCCATAAACTACGAAATCTTGTGCTGTATCTGTAGCCCTATCGTGCGTTCCATCATTGTCTTCAAAGAGCGTGAGTGGCTCGCCTAAATTACTTAATCCAGCAACTGTCCCCTCCATATAATAATGGTAAATCGGCCCAGTATCATCATCCTGACCACTCCCGAGATGTATAACAATATATTCACCCGTTGTTACCACGGGGCATGATACAGGTATCTCCCAGTAATTACTATCATCCCAGTCAGTGACATACCAGTAAGAAGGATCAAAACCGCCTGCAACGACATAAAGCTCCATATATTCATCGTTTGGAGAGTCAACTCCTGGAGGATCGTAGTTGATCTCGTTAATACGGATAATTACACCTTGTTCTGTAGACTCCAAGATGTAAAAAACCTGTATACGGCAATTATCTTCGTCTGCTACGTATACATGACCAGTAGAATTGAATGCAATCCCATTGGGATCATCAAATTCCCCAACACCTGTACCATTTGATCCCCACTTGGTTATGAAGTTTCCACTTGCTGTGAACATCTGTATACGGTCATTCACATCCCCATCGCTTACATAGACATTCCCAGAAGGGGAAATTGCGATGTTGAATGGATTAAGGAACTGTCCTTCCGCTTCCCCACTTGACCCCCAATGAGCAAGGTAAGTTCCGTTGGCATCAAACACTTGCACACGATCATTACCGCTATCAACCACGAAAACGTGACCAGTGGAGTTAAGAGCAAGTCCACGTGGATAGCTAAATTCGCCATCCCCCACTCCACTTATCCCAAACCTGGCAATAAAGTTGCCATTGGCATCGAATATCTGAATACGGTTGTTATTTGCCACATAAACGTACCCTGTTGAATTAACTGCAATCCCATATGGGTAATTGAACTGGTTGTCACCTGACCCTTGTGACCCCCATTGAGTGATATAATTGCCATTGGCATCAAACACTTGCACACGGTGATTCCAGCTGTCAGTGACATATACATAACCTGTGGAATTGACTGCTATTCCATCTGGACGGTTGAATTCACCATCAAATGATCCAAGAGTACCCCATTTGGTGATATAATTTCCACTAGCGTCAAACACCTGCACACGATGGTTACTGTTATCTACCACGTAAACATAACCTGTTAAATTAATTGCAATCCCACGTGGATACTTGAATTCGCCATTGTTTGATCCAAATGACCCCCATTCGGCGAGATAGCCTTGATAGGGTCGTTTAAAAGAATAGGTTTTTTGAATGGTATGGTTCCAACTGTCCTTGGTAAATACATTGAGGACATGCCATCCCTCTGTTGAAGGAATGGAAATGTTGTAGGGTTCAGTTATTGACTGGTTTGTTTCTCCATCCCAATTACATTTCACATATATCAAATTGTCATCAATTATTTGTAATTGGAGAATTGTCTCATTATTGATAAAAGAATTATTATTAGCTCCGAGGAGACGTATTTGGGGTTGTTGAAGATGCCTCACTAGGTTTGAAACGTACTGGCTATTGTTGTACTTAGTTATATGTTCATCCATAAAGTTTCCAAAACTACTTCCCCAGAAAACACTTCCAGTCTCATTTTCAAACAATACATGCTGATTATAACCTGAATCTGTGGACAGTGCCTGAGCGGAAGAATTAGCGTAAATGATTAATTGTGGAAGAGTTGGATCTGCATAAATTGTTGAAACATTGATCCAAATTGGATGTTCTACGAATGTGGGTGTTTGAGGATTTGAAAAACCATAAGCTCCATCATACTCTACTCCAAATTTTGTTCCAATTAAATTGACATTGGTGTACCAGCCAGTTTGATCACCTGCTAAGACAATATCAGTTCCATTTCGCCAGACATCTAAAATCAAGTTTTGTTCGTTTTCTGTAAAGGTGGATCCATCCCCTCCATTCATTATCCAGAATTGGGAGACATTGATAAAGCATGAATTATTCAACTCTGGAATAGTGGATCGATCTTCCACAACAACAGAAAAATTGAGATTTTCTAAAGCAGCCTTAGTTTCAGTGTCGAACTTGTCTTTATAATAGGAACCTGTTGAATCAGTTGTATAAATGAAAATATTAGGTGAAAAAAGTCCAGGTAATTCTTCTGAGATAGCTCGAAAAATAGATATAGGTTCTTCTGATCTGTCTGACTCCTCCAGCCTTAGAATATCATTTGAAATATTTCTACTTTGACCAGATATACAACTATTGGTAGATAATTCAATAGGAACTTTAATTGTTTCAGAAAAGACTATAATAACTATTACTATAACAATTATTCCTTTGAATAAAGGTCTTCTTCCCAACTCGAGCAAACTCCTTTCCAAGCTCTTCTTTTAGACTTTTATCCTGCCCATCTACTTCTTTTTAATTATACGAGGTATTATATAATTAATCAAAGCTATCTTGTATACTTCTTTAAATCTTCTTTTTATCCTGACCAATAATTAGATAGGAGGCTCTTTAGTCAAGTTTAACTCACGCTCACTATCATATTCTCAATAATTCAATAATTTTTCGTAATTTTGGAGATTAGGGATTAGATCATCATATCAATTTGTATAGTCATCAATCTCATCTGCACTCAAATAAGATGTCGTAAATACCTTCTTCTATCACGATCATCTCTTAATAATGAAGAATTGGATTTAGTCGAGGTATGTATCTAATGATCAGACGCCCTTGCTGAAAATGGAAAAAGATATTTTTCTTTCTGTTATCCCTACTTTCTGTCAGAGTTTTAACAACCCAAAAATCAGTGACAAACACGAAAGATATTTAATTCATACATGAAAGTAATATATGAACCAAGAGAAAAAGAACTTGCACTAATTGAAAATAAATGAACTTTCAAGAAGAGTGAGTAGGAGGAATTAAAATGCGTTTCTTAAGAGGATTGGGTGTAGGAGTTTTAATGTTTGTAATATGGGTATTTGCTTCAATTATGGGAGCATTAAGTTTCATTGGAGAACATGGAATAGGTACTGAGATGGATTTGGCATTAATGTCACCGATATGGTCAATTCCACTCGTATTAAGTTTCATAGGAATGTTCCTTGGGCCAATCTATTATTGGATCATTGAACCAATTCGAAAAAAGGGTAAAGCACCAGTAAAATATACGCCCATCAATCCAGCTGGAGTAGGAAAGGTAGCTGATTTTTGCCAGGAATGTGGCTGGAAGAATCCCTCAAAGCAGAAATTTTGCGGGAATTGTGGAGCAGATTTATCTATTTACTAGACAGCTACAACGAGTGGAGAATGTATCATGGAAATATCAATGGAAGACTTTTTTTATGGATTTGTAAGGAATTATCATTCATTTCGTCTTGAATATAATCCTCCTTGGACTACCTGGACAAATAAAATTCTAAATTATTTTGATCGTCTCGGAATAATGCTAGGCGCTCGGGTTAAGTATGAATGGCATAAGTATGATCTGACATGGTTTCGAAAAGGAAGCAATGAAGTCTGGCTTCATATAGAGCACGAGAATAACACAGGGTGGGAAGAATTGAAGGATACACTCAAAAAGATTAATGAATCTGAATGTGACAATGTAATAACAATATTATATCCAGCGTCTCAAGGATTATGGGATAAATTTGTTAAAAAGGTCGAACAGTCTCAAAAAAGTTGGACGGATACGACAGAAGTCTTAACGATCCTTGACGCCTCTGATTTTCAAAATGAAAATCCCCCTGTAAGATTAGAGGGGTACCTTTTCTCGAATATTCAAGAAAATACTATCTATAAGGCTGTTAAGTATGAAGAGGAGAAATCGGATATATATTATAGCATTCTCCTATGAGATATAAAATTTTGAACCATAAATCATAAATTATTAAGAAATTGTTAAGATATAGGGTTTTCAAACTTGGAAGAGATCATAATACATGGTGTGGATAAAGAAAAAGAACCAATAAAATTTCCAGTAAAGAGAAATGATACATACTTCCACACGTTTTTTCGTGGGTTTGCTAAGATCGATTTAACTCCCTTAAAATACTGTCAGGATATAAGATCTATCAGTTTGAACGTAAATGACTTAGAGGAAGTTGATCTAAGACCTATTTCTTTTTTAAAAAGACTTGAAGGCCTTCACTTACGGCGTAATAAACTTAAAGGAATCGATCTTCGACCTCTGAAGAATTTAATTCATTTAAAGTTTATAGATCTTAGTGAAAATAACCTCAAAAAAATAGATTTAACTCCAATTTGCCTTTGCCCTTCACTAGAGACAATAAACCTCTCAAAGAATGAGATAAAAGCAATTGATCTTTCACCACTAGAAAATTGTTTCAAGCTCAAGGACTTAAACCTCTGTTATAATTCCCTTTCAAAGATAAATCTTTCTCCACTATCTAGTTTAAACAATTTAGAAAATTTCATATTCTTTGGGAATCCTCTAAAAGAAGATGTGGTAGTTTTTGATCCAGAGATAAAAGGGATAAGAGAACAGGAAAAGGAGAGATATCATGAACAAAGTTGGATGGGATCTAATAATTCAAACCATTTTTTTCCTATTACTTCAAGAGATGGCTCAATTCAATTAAACTTACAACTACTTTATGGTAATCTTTGTAATTATTGTTCTTACCCAATTAAAATTCACTCCAAGTCCGAGGGGTCTTGCTGGAAAATTAAAAATTCACACATCGCTTATATTAGGTCAATGAGTCCTTATTACAGATCTGGAAAAGATGATTTCAGCAGTGCTATTCGTAATGCAAAAGATGATAGTAGGTATGCAAAATTGATTGCTGATGCGTTCATTCGTGTTTCGAAAAAAGATTGGTTTGATTACTCACCGTATTCACTTATCATTCCAGTTCCTAATACAGACACTAAAAATAAACAAACAGTTTCCAAAATTCTAGGGAGATTATTAGCGGAGAAACTTAATATTGAAATTAGAGAGGATATCTTATTATGTCAATCGAAAGATAAAGCGAGACATAAGACAACAACCCAAGAGCGTGAGATTATAGTAAAGGGGAAGTTCACGTATAGACATGACAAAAAGATATATGGTAAATCGGTTATAATTGTTGATGATATTGTTACGTCTGGATCCACAATCACTTATTGTGCAGGATTATTAAAGAAAGCAGGAGCAGGAAAAATAATAGCACTTACGGCAGGAAGAACTATTTAATCAGAAGTTAGGTAATTAAATTGTTAGGAACAAACAACTTGTTTGAAGAAGATGATATAGAACTCCGTCTTTTGCTATATCTACTTGGTTCAACACCCAAGCGATCTTTAACTCGGTTTGAATATGACCGGTTAATTAAAAAGTACAATATTACAAACGAAGAGTTATTGAGTAATGATATACAAACAATTCTAGATAAATTTCCGAATGAAAAGGAAAAAAATATTAGAGAAAAATTACAATCTATCAAAAGATTTTCGAGGTCGATTGTTGAGCTTTTCCCTAAAGCTGAGAGTGAGATTGCTTCTTTGAAGAAGCAAAAGATTGATGTAATCAGTTTTTTATCTCGAAAATACCCTAAAAAATTAGAAGCGGTGAAAAAAACTAGAGATTCTCCCCCTTTCCTGCTTTATTACAAAGGGAGTTTTAAAAATATTAACATTGAACGCACTGTAGCAATTATAGGGCCAAGAAACCCAAGTAGATATGCATTGGAGTCAACAGAAATTATTAGTAGAGATCTTTCAAGTAATGGCTATACAGTGGTAAGTGGTTTAGCTCAAGGAGTAGACACTGAAGCTAATAGAGTTGCGGTTGAAGAAAACGGCAGTACAATAGCAATACTAGGAACAGGATTATATTCTATTTATCCCGAAGAAAATGTAGAGCTAGCTAAACGGATTGCAGAAAGAGGGTTATTGTTGAGTCAATTCCGTCCCAATAGGAGGGGAGCTCGTTGGACGTTTGCTAAGCGAAATCGTACTATCGTTGGGATCAGTTCAGGAACGATACTAATTGAAGGGGTTCAAGGGAGTGGTACTTCTTATGGGGCTGAAGCAACAAAGATTATGGGGCGACCACTTTTCTGTTTGAAACCAGAAAGTCCAAGATCAAAGGGATCTTTTCTACCAAACCAATACTTGTTACAATACTTGAATGCTCATGAAGTCACACCTGAAAATGCATTTGGAAAAATTAAAAAAATCATTGAGCCTAATATAAAGTCAAAACGAAACTCGTCAAACGGTTTTTCTTAATAGTGTGTTCATCAGAGCTTGGGGGAGGGTACGAACCCTCCAGTACTTCAAAAGTAGCTCCCAAAAGGAGTTCTTGAGATTACGTCAGTTACTAGGATTAGAACTAATTATATCGATTGTTCCTTCTATCAAGGGTGAAATAATATCTAAAAATGAGCGAATGATGTTTATACCTCCTTTCTTTTCTTTTTCTGATTGTGTATGAATAGATTCAATATGGAAATGTACCATTCTCCTACTCAAATCACTATATAATTTATATATCATTTTCTTATTCATATAGCAGTGTGAAATCCGAAAAACACTTTCTAGTACATCAGTCATCATGTAAAAATCAGGTCTCTGAATGATTGAAAACATAAGTTCCTCATCAAATTGTGAACAAATATAACATTCAATTCTTCCTGTCTTTACCTGGGGTTCAGAATTTTTTTCTATCTCTTCCTCTGAAAGGAGACCTTCCTCTTTGAGAAACTCATTAAGATTTGCGTCATAAGGTACGGTTGCAACAATTAGAGGATCGGGTGAACTACTGTAGTCTTCCTTCTCAAAGCATTTTTTACATATTGGCTTCATAAACAAAAAGAACGAGTCAACAGGAGAACGCTGTTGAAAAAATTTCTTTAAAAGTTCGCCTTGGGTTTTTGCTGATCCAAAATCTTTCCTCAACATTGAATAAAACTCTTTTGTCTTTATTACTGGTATTGGTTTACTGTAGCTCTCATAGAAACACCTAAAGTAACCTAATGTGTTTTCTCTTCTCCTATCTGGTGGAAATATTACAGTAAAAAAAGAACTGATTACAATTGTTTCCAAAATTTTTCGTAGTAGCATTCCTGTGTCCATAAATTGTTTGTTGACAGCAAGAATGAGTGCAGAGCGTAAATTTTGCTCAAAAACGGTATAAAATATAAGTGGAAAGATGGTATTATTCAAGTCGTCCATTCCTTGAAATAGTAAATCCCAAGAATTAATTTTCTTAAATATTGTATCGATTGTGGGATATATTTCAGAGATATATTGAATTGGTTGAACTAAAAGTGATTTAAATCTTTCTTTTTGGTTGGACTGACTGTCTCTTGTAATTGTGAATAGGGTTTCTGTCATTACTGATGTCTCCTACGAATACGTTACATATTCATCAGTAGATATATGCTTTACACAATGCTTTCTAAGCTGGTATTTTGGATCACTATTGATAGAACCAATTGGAAATATAAAATGTTGCAGGGGAATGAAGACTTACCTATAAATTCTACTAAATTTATATCCTATCAATAAAAAAGAGCTTATGATGCGAAAAAGGAAGAAAGGTTTTACTAGAAAGGTTTGAACGGAAAATCTGGATATTTAAATTGATCAAGTGCAGATGGATTAGGAACCTCTACTGTTTTGGAGAGTTCAATAGGATAACTAGGATGGATCAAAGACAAAGTCGGTTCAGAGATTCCATAACGAATCAAACGATTGATAAAAGTCTCGAGGTCTTTGAAAACTAGGCCTAAATAACCATAATCATGGTATGCCCGCAAATTATTTAGTATTTCAATTTTGAATCCTTTAAGTTTAGCACATAAGCAAAAATCTATATCCTCACCTGCAGCATCAGTAAATATTCTATTAAATTTCATTTTTTCAAATACTCTCTTTTTAACAGCTAACGCTGCAGTCGTAGCGAACAATAGATCAGAATGGTTTGGATAAACTCGTCCATTTAAAGAACCATTAATGTCATGATACCAATCCCACCATGTGTCTCCATAAGCGAGATTTAAACCACTTAAAATATCCCCAAAATGTGATTTCAGAGATTCTTGTAAGTGATGCATCCAGAGTTTTGGAAAAATCATATCATAATCAGCAAAAATAATGATATCGCTGTTATTCTCAATTGCCATTTCTGCTCCTACGTTACGTGCGTGGGCAGGCCCAGATTGATGTTCAGATGAAAATAAATGAGTAAATGGTTTAACAGAATTTGGAATTTTGATCTTGATAGGAGAACAGTCGTCAATTAAAAAAATACTAGTTGGAGGAATGGTTTGAGTACCTAAAGAGTCCAACATACGATTTAAAAAGAAAATTCCCTTATTATCATGAATATAAACGGGAGCTACAACAGCAAAATTCTTCTTATCATCCATCTCAAGGGATTTCATCTCTAAAGGATATTTTGATCTTATTTTGCTAATTCCAAGAGGATCTACATGATTCATATCAATGGAAGGCTTCTTACCAATTTTATTTCCTATATTAAAAGCTCCAATTTCCAATAATTTTGTAAAAAGAAAGCCCTCTATCTTTTTTTGTTCACTAATTTGTTTTTCAAATTTTTGAGACCAATAACCGATGGTTGAATGTACAAAATACTCATCCTTAACGTCGGAAATTGAGTCTGTAAGATTTTTATCTAGCTTATCATCGATTTGGGTAAGTTTTGAAGAATAAGATTCTAATATTGAGTGAATTAATCTCTTTCCTATTACCGCTATTTCATAGCTTTCATTTCTAATAGGTGTAGTTGTCATAATCCCGCCTCAATCGCAAATGAATTCACAATTAGCACAATACGAATGTTTTTTGTGATTCGATAGAAATTGTTGGTGGTTAGTACTACCCCAGATATGGGAAAACTGATTTTCCATTAGGTGTCCGTAGCTATATGGATTAAACATGTTACATGGAAAAACGGAACCATCATAAGCAATGAAAACTTCATTAGTAACATTAGGACATGTATCTAGGACACCACTTGTCGAATAATCTGTAATATCAATTTTTTTACCCCAAATATGATCAGGAATTTTAACTGTTAATCCATGATCCTCTAATAGTTGCTTCGATTTTTGAAGGTCTGAATAGATATTATTCCACGATTGTTCAATCTTTCTAATGAAATCAACCTTATAACTGGAGTCGTCAACACGTACAACGTTATAAATCAATCCTACTTCATATTCAAGAGCAAATTCAGCAATATCAAATATTCGATGGAGATTATCATTCTGAATTGTAAAAACAAAAAAGGGAATAGGTTCAATATGACGTATTTGAGTAAGATTGTTCATAAAACGATCGAAAGAACCATTTTTTCTTATTGCTTCAAATTCAATTTTAACGGGAGAATCAATAGATAAATATAACAATACTTGATGCTCTACAAAGGTTTCTAATAGAGGATCTTTTTTCCAAGAAAAATTAGTAAATAGGGATAAAAGAGAGATGTCTAATAAGCGAGTTTCTCGAATCATTTCAGCAAAAAAGGGATGAAGAGCACTCTCACCTCGTCCATTTAATCGGATTTCCTTTGCATGGAAGGCCACTTCATAAAGAATGCGAGAGAAGAGGGAACGACTAATAAATAAGTCCGATCTTAATTTTTCCCCTCCAAAACCACACATAATACAATCAAGATTACAATTTCTACTTATCTCAATAACCACTCTATCCGGAGGAGAAAAAGAGTTTGCTTGGTCTGTCAATTTTTATTCTCTCCTAATCTGAATTTGCCAGTATTAAAATTGAAATGCATGTTTGAAGTTAATAAAATTCAATGTAACCGATTTCTTCTTTTTTTTGTAGGTACTGATTAATTTCCTTGATAAAAATTGAGTGTTCTTTTTCTTTAGTGTAAATATACAAAAATTTCTTGCTTCTAGTCAAAGCAACATAAAACAATCTTCGTTCCTCCTCAAAATGGTTAGAATTAACATTTCTTTTAGCTAATTCTAAAACAGAAGAGTCGTTAACTTCACAAGGAAATCCGTACATACCTGAAACAATATCAATCAAAAAAACATAACTCGCTTCAGACCCCTTTGACTTGTGGACACTATAGAATCTTATTCCTTCATATTTTTCATTAATAGGAATTCTCTTTGATCCACAGTATTGTTTTAAATTAAGTAAATTTCTGTTAAATCTAGCTAAAATCATAATATCATCAGGTTTTACACCTGAATCTAATAATTCCTTTAGTAAGGAATAGACATGGGCAGCTTGCCTTTTGTCATCATATCTTAATTTATCACTTATCTCATAGAAAAATACTTTTTTCCCTAGTTCCCTTCTCGAATATACTTCTTTACTAATTTGGCTATCGTTAAAAGAAATTAATTTATTTGACATGGCAACAATCCTTTGTGTGCTTCGATAGTTACGCTTAAGAGAAGTACATTCAGGATTCGGAAAGAATTTGTAAAAATTAACAAAGAAATTGACTTCACTTCCAGTAAACTGGTAAATACTCTGCCAATCATCACCAACACAGAAAAGTTTAGTATTAGATTTGTTATTAACAAAGCAATTAATTAATTCTAAGCGTTGGTAGGAGATATCCTGAAATTCATCGATCAAGATATGATCGTATTTATTTTTATACCTACCTTGATTTTGTTGCAATAGCAAGACAGCTTTATTGATCATGTCATTAAAGTCAATTTTATTCTCAGATTCAAGAAATGATTGATATATTCTATAAACTTCTAGAGCTAGTTGACCAAATAGACGTTGCTTTTGAGTAAACTTTTTTGATTTTAATTTACGGGAAATCTCATTTGTCTCAAGATAGTTGGATTTCGCGATTTTAACAAAGGAAATAATTAAATCGGTGATCTCACCAGTTTTTTCTTTGAATTCAAATGTTTTTTCAACTAAATCCCGATAAGACATAGGAGAAAAGGTAATTCGGTCATCAAGTTTTATTAGATTCTTTTTGAGATTTGAAATCAATAGATTATTAGTTCTTTCATATTCCCATGTTTCAACAAGAATTTTGTTATGTTTTTTAAATTGGTTTAACTTCCACTTTCTTTCTTCACGATATTCCTCTGATGTTTTAGAAAACCATTTAGGAACCTGCCGTTTTTCATTTAATCCCCAGTGTTCAATATAGATATCATACGCAGGTAAGTAAAAATCAGGATCGTATTTTTTTCCTTCAGCTACTTCGGCCCAATCAGCGGTTGACTCATATACAAAATCGATTTCATTAATGAAGAAAAAGTTAGCAATATCACGTTCAGAGATAGATTTAACCTTCTTATTATTAAGAGTAGTATATTTCCTATTTTTCATATATCTATGATATTCAGCTTTATCACTAAATGAGGCTTCTTCGACCTCTTGATCCATGCAAAAAGCAAGATATTTCAGAAAGATGCTACGAAAGCCTTTTTGCTTAATAACTCGAAAGAATAATTTGTTGAACAGATCTTTCTCTTTGGAAGGATCAGATCTATCGAAAATTAAGGTGGGTTTTTCAGAAGTATTTTCATAAATGATGTCTTTGCCTAATTTATGGAAAGTTGAAATATTAATCTTAATATCATAATCAGATAAAAGCCTTTTTTCCATTTCCTGAGCAGCAACTCTCGTAAAAGCTAAAGCAAGGATCTTACCCTTGGGAATTTTGTCTTTACGTCTGATTAAATAAGCAATACGGTTTGTAATAACACTAGTTTTGCCAGATCCTGCTCCCGCGACAACAAGATTATGTTTATCATCTCTAATTACAGAAATTCTTTGATCCTCATCGAGAGAGTGTTTTAAACCATCATCTGAACCATCAAAGAATGATTTGTATTCGTGTAACCTACTTTCCACAAATCCGTCGTTATAAGATTCAACTGATCTTCGAAAAAGAAGAAGGTTCTCCAGATTACGTTTGTTTTTGCGATATAGTCTCAAATCTAACCAATAGTGCCAAGGGAAGTTTGACAGTTGACTGATTTTTATGATAAAATATCTCTTTTCATCATAGATAAGATATGTGTTTTTAGAAAGAAAATTATGCCATTGCTGTCTAATTTCAGATTCATCAAGCTCTTGTTTCTTAATAAAATGGTGTTTGTTCTTCAAAAGCCTAGCCATTATCCCTCGGCTCATAGAACTCCTCCAAGATCGATTTAGCTAGTAATGCTTTGATAACCAGCATCATCGTAAAGTTGGTTAAAATAATCAATAGCAGGGAGGATTAAATGTTGGTCTTCAGTAATAATACCTGCTTCATGTAAAAATTTCATAGAACGTTCTACCAGATTTGCTGAACCTAGATACATCTTTATGTCATCAGATATAATCATTTTTGCATGTAAATATGGATTTGTTTCAATCAAGAATCTCTCTTTCTTTAAACCAGCCAGGATTTTCTGATGCTCAGGATCATTCTTCTTGGCTTTCCTTGTTAAAATCAGAATTTCTATATGATTCTCTTTAAGAGTAACTAATTGTTGTTTTAAGTTAAGGATATCGTTAATCCAAGGGGAACAAATCCATAACTTTTCTTTGGTACCACTGATTAATTTCATAAGAGCATTTGGTAATTGGTCATCTTTGAAAAAATGGGTAAGAGGTTCCTTACTGGATTCACCTTTTAATTGGACTTTTTCATCTGGCTTAATAAGTTTCTTCTTTTTAGAAATATTTTAATTCTCTCTGACAACTTCCATATCCATTAAAATCATGGTAGAGTCAATAAAACGTTCTGAATCATAATCACTTGAAGCATACTTAATGCCTTTGTCGGTTATATCCGATAAACGAAAAATAAAATAATTAAGTTGTTTTAACGAAATAGAACATTGTTTATTATCTTTATCACGATTCCAAATCTTATACAGACTTTCAGAGATTTCTTTGATCTCTTCATACCGATTAATGTCATAGTCGTTCCTAGAATAATCTAGGCCTTCCTTAACAATGGAATAAAGGGAATTTGCCCAGCGTTTCAGCTGTTTTGTTCTTAGAAAGATCTTCTCTTTAGTTTCCTCAGTCATTGTAACCCCAAATTAAAGCTGATCAAGGTATACAAAAATTTTATGCAAAATGTAATCATAACTCAAATAAAAAATGCGAGGGTTTAAGTTTCTTCTTTCGAGATAATTAGTGATATCAATGTTACAAGAAAAATTAAAGGAAATTATACCTAAGAAGACCAAAGAGTTTGCAAAATTCGAAAAAGATGAGCCTTATTACTATGATGGTTGGAGAGAAGATAGATATGGGGAATGTTGCCTTTACTACTGGTTTTGGAATAAGGATAAAACAAAAAAAAATCAGAAGCGCATAGTTATCTCTGAACTGGTCCAATTACTAAAGGTTGTAATAGAAAATGACGTAATATACATTACTCGGGATATGTTTAAAAAAATGTGCGCTAAAACTGAATCAGAGGGACCTTGTGGTTTTACTGTATCTGTTAGGCTTCTAGAAACTCTTGGAGTTTCAAAGTATGAAGGAAGGAACCAAATTCGAGTGATTGATAGAAAATTATTGAAGAGACTAATAGAATAAATGATTAAACAAAGAAACAATAATTTTAAGCAGCTTGGACATAGATGGAAAATGTTTGAGGGAGCTGTTGACGCTGATCATACACTTCTGCCTGAAACGCTAATTCCAATGCCTGGAAGATAGCTTTCGGGATAAGCGAAGGTTGGGCTGTCAAAAATATAAAACACCTTGCTGAAAATGGAAGAAGGTTTTTTTCTTTCTGTTATCCCTACTCTCTGTCGGTGTTTTAACAACCAGATATTTCTTAACAAACCTCAGCTTGAAGAATATAAAATTTATATAGTATAAGATAAATTAATCTATCCAAATTACCAATCGGTGGGAATTCTGAAAATGGCCAAGAATAATGAAACGGGGAAAGAGAATAAAGAAGAAAAAGACAAAGACAATAAAGAGAGATTAGTTAGAAAGATAGAATATTTTGAACAAGCTTTTGAAAATGCTCAGAATCTGGCAGAATTTGCAGATTCAAAAGCCAATGCATTAATTACTATTCACGCCGTCACCGTTACTATCATTAGTGCAGCTCTATTTTTAGAGGAGATACAAACAGCGATTAATACCACTTGTGATTATTTTATAATCTTTCTTATTCTAATTTTATTATTAGCTTCAGCATCTTGTGCAATATATGTTATTAAACCACGTCAGGCAACTGATGAAAAATCACTTTTCTATTACATGACAATTGCTGATCATACGGACACTAGAGATTATTACAAATCATTCGATAAGCTTTCCGATACACAAATTGCACAAGCTTATGCTCACCAAGCATTTGAAGTTTCAAAGATCGTTAAAAAAAAGATGCAATATGTAAGTTATTCTCTATATTTATTATTAGGTTATCTCTTCTCTTTGATAATCGGGTCACTAATTATATTATCATCTTAATTTAGCGATGAAAACTTACTAGTATGGAACTAAGGGGAAATGAAATTTGGTGGATTTTGATCAGATAAGAGAACATTTAAGAAATACTGATGTAGGACGGGAAATTGACTTTTTCACTTCTGATAAGTTGCCTCAATGGGATGAGGTTTCAAGAAGCAAAATGGCTTGGTTGAATGCAGCAGTTCTGTATTGTGATATAAGCGGTTACACATCATTAACAAATCAAAATAGAAACGAAACAGTTTCGAGAATCCTCATAGGCTTTCATTCCAGTATGGTACGCGTTACAAACCAATGTCAAGGTCGTGTTTTCAGTTTTGCTGGAGATCGAGTAATGTCAGTATTTGTATCGGATGATAGATCAATAACTATTGATAATGCAATTACCTGTGCTTTAGCAATGCAAACTATCGTAAGAATAATTTTACCTGAAGAATTTAGTATACGTAATTTCGTGCCTCGGCTATCTTGCTCAATTGGATTGGATTATGGCCGAGTTTTAATGGGTCGATTTGGTGCAGGCCAAAGTACTGATGCAATATTGGTAGGAGATGCTGCAAATTTTGCTGCAAAGTTACAAGGAAATGCTAATAGTAATGAAACACTAGTTAGTACTGAAATATTCAACAATTTTCCTAATTGGATAGATAATAGATATTGGACATCAGTGAACATCAATATTCCGAGTGTGGGGTCGGTTAGAGTACATCGGTCAGATACATATTTGAGAATAAATTAGTTGAAGGGAAAAAACAATGGGATTAGTAAGTGATATTGAGAACAAAGTAAGAGATTATCTCGATGGAAATTATGAAGTAACAACAACAAATAGTATTCCATCGGTAGAAAATGTTCCTTTTGGAAAAAGGGCTAAAAAAATGAATCTAACTGCTTTTTGTATTGATTTAAGAAATTCAAGTGATTTACTTTCAGGGCATCACAAACAAACATCTGGAAAGATACACAAAGCTTTTCTAACAACTGTAGCCATGACAGTCAAAAATTACGGTGGAAAAATTAGAAGTTTCCAAGGTGATAGTCTATTGGCCTTTTGGCCAGCAGATACTAAACAGAACATCAACAAAGCAGTCAAAGTGGCAATGATTACTAAATGGTTTTTAAATCAAAAACTCTCAAAGTACTTTGAGAAATACGAGAAGTTAGATTTTGGAATAGGGGTTGATTGGGGTGAGGTTTTTATCCTTCGTGCAGGAATTTCAAGAGATGCTAATAACAATGATTTGGTATTCATAGGAGATTGCGTGAATTTTGCTACAAGAATAGCAAACAATGTTAAAGGACCGAAGCATATAGGAATTTCGCGATTAACCTATACTAATTTGTTGGATGACCAAAAATATGGAAAAAAAGATGAAAGAAAAGTAGATATGTGGATTGATGGATCTATAAAGTACAAAGACATAGTACACGACATAAGACGTACTAGTTGGCACTGGAGTATTTCTTAAAAAGCAAAAAGGTAAATAAAATGGAATTCACTATTGATATCCCCAATTAGGGTCACCATACTGATTATATTACTATAAATTGGAAATAATGGAGTGAGAAGAAAATGATGAAGACCTGCAAAAACCTTAGCAACAATTTTTGGTACAAGAAGGAGATAGATAGTTTTGAGTGAAGATGAAGATGAGGAAATTTCTCTTGAAGATCAAAAATTAACACGAGTTCGATTAATTATTCTGCCTAAATTCGAACTGGTAGGAGTCCTGAAGAGAATTCACAAAAAAAAGCGATTAGCTCTTCAACAAAGATATGAAGAACTCAGAAAGCAGAAAATAAAAACAAAAAGGAATATTTATGAGTATTTGGTGGAATACGGATTAGTTGATATTATAATCCAGATGATTATGGAGAAATTAAATCTTGAATCATTCAAGAAGATCGAATCTTTATATGTAGAATATCAACATGGTTCATTTCCTACTTTCTATTTCGTTTCTATGACTCCACCTTTGAAATTAAAATCTGCAGTTAAAAATAAAACTGAACTCGAAAGACAAATTAAGATCTGGAATGAAGAGACAAATAAAAAAGATCTTGCCTCTATCAGAAATGTTGAGTTGATTCTATTTACAGTAATAGAAGGGGAGGAAATAATTGAAATTGAAATGTTCTTTGAATATATGATAAGCTATATTTCACCCGAAAATCTTCAGCCCTGTTATGTATATGCTCATGAAACAGCTGTGGTGTGGTTAAGTCCAACAGTAGAATGTTTTGTAATAAAAGCAAGAGGAAAATCCATTACAGTCATAAAAGATATATTAAGAAATGCCTTTAGATGCAAAGTTGAAGGAGTACAATTACAACAAAATGTCATAGATAGAGTATTCGGAACAGATTCGATTCGATCTGCCACATTTGAGAATCCGATTCGAAGTAAAGAGAAAGTTGACCGACATACTCTCACTGATAATCTGTTATCTAGTAAGCCATTATATCGTGAATTATTAGATGTAAGCGATCGTAAGCGTTCTGTGCATGAAATGGATTTTCTTAGAAGTCTAAAAATGGCACAAATATTGAAAACTGGAACTATATCAATTAGAGGAAAGTTTAGAAAGTCTTTAATAAGACTAGAATCAATTAAATTACTAAAAAAACTTGAAAAAGCTATTTCGGAAATAAAAAATGATAACCCTCTGGATTATTTTGGAACCAAAAACCCAAATGATTCAAATGTATTATCTGTAATCAAGAGACAAAAAGGCAGGGAGTTACTATATGCTCTAGCAAATTCCGTTTTGATTATGAATGATAAAAATCAAAATGACACAACGGGTATTTTTGAAGTAGAAGAATTTGTAAGATTATTAAAAGAGTATTTCATTCCAGTGCTAGAAGTAAATTGTGATGTACCAGGTTGTACAGGATATTTTAAATGTCCAAATTGTGATAAAAAATTAGAAGAACAATTTATTATGAGAAAGAAGGGAAATCTTTTTTGTAATAACTGCTCTGAGAACATTAATCTTAATATTAGTCTTGTGTTATCCTGTGATCATGAAAATGTAATTCCTATTAGAGAAAAGTTGAAATTAATTATTTTACCTGGAGGAAAGCGTCTCATTAACCAATATTACAAGGAAGTAGAAATCGAATATCAAATACCAAAGAACTTGAATATTATCATTACTCATTCATTATTTCAATTGATGAAATCAGATTTTATATCTGTAGTAGATATATCAGAGCTATTGAGTTATAGAAAATTACCTCCTATTGAATCATTAGGATCAGATATTGTTAAAACACAGACAGAAATAATAGAATATAAATTAGGTGAAAAATGTCAATTTCATGGAGCTAATAACTGTAGGTCATGCCTAAGGGAATATCACGGGAATTGTGTACAGAGAGTAGTTTGTCATTTCGCAGCAGAAGCGAGCATTTGGCCTCATTCATCAGTCGAACGAGGTGATTTTGAAATAATTGAAAACTATAAAGGGAGGAAGTGGAAAATTTTGGGGCTGGCTAAAGCGGCTAATGGAAAAATCATGAAGACAGGAAGAAAAAGGCAACCGAAAACATTAACGAGGTCTGATGATGACCGTTTATTAGGTCAGGCTTTAGATGCCATCTTAAACAAGAATTCTAAATTTATAATGATGTCATCGGGAGCTGAATTAGATCCGACTCTTAGAGACATGATAGAAAAGGTATGTGAAGTCTATAAAGTTAAACTAGCATATTTCTTGAAAAAAGATCTGATCAGGAGTTATACATTATATAGAGAAGAAGTAAGAAAAAGATTTGGTAAGTTTAAACCAATATATCGAAAATTACCAATGAAGAATTAGTGAGAGGATGAACGATGATGACTGATTTTCAAAAATTAATTGAAACGATTATAGCTCTAATAAAACCACCTTGGAATAAAATTCAATAGGATGGGGATTGTTTGAAAATAATTTTTCTATTCGGAGCTGGAGCAAGTTTTGGATCAGGGGATATTAGACCTTATCCACCTCCTTTAAGTTGTGATTTGTTTTCCAAATTAATGTCCACCTTTCCTTCTAGTTGGGGTGCTTTTCCTTGGAATGTAAGATCAAAGTTTATAGAAAATTTTGAAGATGGAATGGATAGAATATGGAGTAACTACTCTAGTAGTGTTTCTATACTAATGCAAGAAATGGGAATGTATTTTTCGCAATTCACTCCTGATCAAGAAAATTTATATCTTAGGCTCCTTAGAATTCTTAAAAACGATGATTTACTTGAAGACTGCTTAATTTCAACAATAAACTATGATTGTTTAATAGAAATTGCCGCTAGTAAAATAGGGATTGGCATAAACTACTTTTCTGATCAGGAAAGTAGTAATTACATGCCGATCTTGAAGCTTCACGGTTCATGCAATTTTATAAGTTCTAGTATCAACGCGACAAGAGGTATTTCATTTACTCGTGGTATAGTGTTCGGTGGAGGGATTAAATCAATTCAACCAAATAAAGTACAACCAATTCTAAGAGGAAATACTAGTTTACCTCCTGTAATGTCTATTTTTACCAGAGGAAAGCCACTACAGGTTTCTCCAGACGAGATACTAGCACTTCAAGAAATATGGAAACAGTCTATATTTAGAGCAGAGAAGGTGATAATTGTAGGAGTTAATCCAAATTTGGAGGATAAGCATATTTGGGATCCTTTATCTGAAACAGATGCCAAAATTCATTATATAGGAAATAAAAAACGGTTCGATGAATATTCTAAACGTAAAAGAAAAGATAAACGGAACAATTTCATATCAAACAGATTTAAAGAAGGATTCAATGATATTCTAAAAGTAGTATCGTAATGAGCAAATTCATGTGACCTTACTTGGTGAATTTGACTATTTTTTTAGTTATTTGTGTAGGTTATCGCTTAAGTTTAGAATTTAGAAATTAAAAATGTAGTAATTTAGTTAAAAAACAATATAATAAAATTATTTCAATTGAATTTAATGTTTCTAAATGAGTTGAATATAAATGACTTACTCAGTTTCTCAAGCAAGAAGAGAAGATTCAGAGATAATGTCTATTAATTTAGTAAAAAAGACATTACTTACTCAAGATGGTTGGTTCAAGACTGTTATTGAGAAAAATGATTTTGGAATTGATGTACTAATCCATTTAGCAAAGAAAATAAATAATAATTTAGTAGTATCTAGAAAAATGATAGGTTTTCAGTTGAAATCTGGAACAAGTTATAATCGTTTGACAAATTGTGATACCACTAATGAAGTCTGTGCGAAATTTACTGATAATTTCGAGAAACTGAAAAATTGGCTTGAAATATGGCTTGTAGTTCCGTACACAGTATATATTGTATACCTTCCTAATCCTACAAGCGATCCAGATACAGCATATTGGATATCAATACGAGATTTATTAACGAATCAACCAGATTTACTTGAATCTGGTAATTCATTAATTTTTAGGTTTCCTAAAGGAAATCAATTTACAAAAGAACAAATGAACCAAATTAAAGACAAATTACTTAGTGATATTTCAGATGAGAAGATACGTGAAATACCAAGGGAACATTTTCCTAAAGTTAAGAAACTTCTTGAATTATATGAACAAGATCCTTTTAGTAAACATGAGTTATTTTCTTTTCTAGAACATGAAAATTCAACACAAACTATTATAAAGAAAGATGATTCATTTTTGGGTAATTTTGGATTTCGTACAGGGATGCCTAAAGATTTCAGTTCAAACAAATTATATTTTGAACTTTCAGCTTTTGATAATTACTATAAAGGGCAACAGATTTCTGATATTTTTAGATTAATAAATCAGATAATTATATTAGTATCAAAATCTGATTCTTTTTCATTAGATTCAACGAGATCATTACAGGAGGTAATATCAGATCAAGAAAAAAAAAGCAAAACGAACTATGTCAAGCTAGTTACTACCGTAAAAGGTATGCTTTTTTTAAGAAATAATAGATTAATTGTAATGCAAACTGGAAGATCAATTTTGAAAGATACAAACATTGAAGTTTTAAACCTTATTGGTAAGAGCGATTTATTTTTTAAAAATTCTTTTTTCTTACTGATTCCCAATGAAATTCTGGGACGACGAAAGACAATAAAAAGTCCGAGAGCGAAATTACGAACTTTTAATCCAACTGATCTATATCCACTTTTGTCTGATATTGATCCTAAAACAAACTTCGAAGTTGTATTTGATCACATCGTGGAATATTCTCTTTTTAAAGATAAAATTGATAGATGTTTCATATTATATCTTGATATTAGTGGCCAATAGTTAATATATTTCTTCTCTCATAATTTCTATTGATCTTGATAAGTAGTTTGACCTGCTAAATCTAGAAGCGTTCAATCGGGGTTTTTAACAGCCCTATAATCATACTATCTATTGGTCTTAACTTCATTTATATGGTAGAATCAGTTTAATCTAAATTAGTCGATCTTTTATACAAGAAAAACATAAAAGAATATCCATAATTGTACATTTACAAATTTAATAGAATTTCTAGCATATTATGGGGCTGTAGAGATGATATTTGAGTTAAACCAAAAACAGAATACAATTAAACACCTGAAAAGATATTCATTAAGAGATATTGGATGGGGAGAAGGTGAACTTCAGAAATTATTATATGAAAATATCGAAAAAGTCTTACAAGATGAAGAACTCCTTGTTATAATGCATTCTCGTAAATGGCAAGAAGAACCCGATTTAATGGCAATCGATGCCTCTGGGGATTTGTATATATTCGAACTTAAGGCTTGGGAATCTCAACACAAAAACTTATTGCAAGCTTTACGTTATGGTCAAATTTTTGGTCAATATGGCTATGATTCCTTAAACGAGCTCTATCTAAAGTTTTCTCCTCAAGCAAAAGATTTGATAGAAGCTCTAGAAAACAAGTTCGGAACAGCTTTCGCAAAAGATAAAATAAATCAAAAACAACACTTTGTGATTATAACCAATGGATTAGACTTCAAAACGCGTGAAGCCATCGTCTATTGGAGGGAGTTAGGAATAGATATTCGAAGCTGGATTTATAGAATCTATAAGAGGAAAGAAGAAATAGTGTTAATCGAGTTCAATACTTTTCGAATAAAAGACGATCCTTTTGAAGATCTAGAAGAAGGAGCTTACATTCTGAATACCAACTATAGAAATAATCCTAAACTCGATAAGGAGATGTTGAATAATGAAAAAGCTGCCGCTTACTTTGATCCCTGGAAGAAAAATATAGAAAAATTAAGCAAAAATGACAAAATTTTCCTTTATCGGTCAGGTGAGGGAATTGTTGCCATTGGTTTAGCCTCAGGTAAACTGGAAAAGAAAAATTATCTCAACAACCCTCAATATCCCGATGAAGAATATTATATGAAGCTTAATAACTTCAAAATACTGAAAAAACCATTACCCGCAGCGAAGATCAAAGAGATCACTGAAGTGAATTATCGATTTATGCAAACAATGTTCAGCGTAAACAACGAATCCAGTGAAAAACTATGGAAGGTTATAACAGAAAATTATTAATAGCTTTAAAACTATAAATAGCTTATAATAAGTTATTTTTTCTAAAGTAAGTTAAACAATATTAAATGAGTTCCGATTCATTTGAAATTAATTATACTGCTTAGGATGTCAAGAACATTCGTTGAGAGGGGTTAATGTGGTTTTTAAAGAGATAAAAATTGATCATACTTCAAGATTTGGAAGAACAGCAAAAATTTACACAAAAAAGGGAAATTTTACCACACCTAATCGGAGTATAATCCAAACTAAATTACATAAATTTTTTGAAGCTAACGATGTATTGAAGCGAACTGAAGATTTTTTTCCAAATCCATTATTAGAAGAGGTACTAGATTTATCAAAAACATCATTAAGGCAATTACATAGCATAAATGGTCACTATAAGACCAAATTGAAGAAACTACAGAAAGATGTAGCAACATATGATAAAGGGCCTGTATTATTATTTCCAAGAATGAAAAAGGATTCCGTGTTGCTTTCAGATTTAGACTTAGCAGTAATTGTTGATATTCAAGGAGAAAGTGAAGTTATAGATTTGGCTGGAATTCCTGATCCCTGTCATGGTGTTTTTTCCAATAGTTTTAAAGAACTAATGACTAACGCTTTTAAAAGATTGGAAACCAAATTTCCTGATTTATATCCAGTTCCTTTCATTAGATTAGATCAGGATAGACAAGTTGCACTAAACAAGATTAGATGGTTATTAGAGCAAGATCTCGAGATTATGAGTTTTGTTTATATTGGAGATTCTAGAACGGGTATGTACGCTGTAGAATCAGCTTTACAAGATAAGAAAGTTTGGATCCATCTATCCAATTTAAAGAAAGAAGTTTCAACTAGAATTCCAATTGCAATTCGTAATATTAGACCGCTTGATGGATTTGATACAGTTTCCGCATGGAAAGGATATGGTGGCGGAGGCAAGACAGGTTCTAGTGATAGAATGGCTGAGAATATTGATCGTAGGCGAGTATATACAAGAGCAGAGGTTTTAGAAAGACGAAAAACAGCAAAATCAAAAGATAAGTTCTTTTCAAGAACAGCTCTTGGTTTTTTAACACAGGAAGAATATTTATTTCGATATGGAACAGCTCTTGACTGTGATTGTCCAATTTGTAATAAAGGATCACTAGATTCGAGAAAATTGATAGAAAGAAAGTTTAAAGATAAGGGATTACCTCTAGAAATCCATGAAACTGTATCAAGTTCAAATGAGATTGTAAAAGATCTTCGCATAGCAATTGCAGAAGATAATCATAATGATTACCTACTTTCAAAATCATTAATTAAAGAAAATCGAGGTTCAATGGGGAAATATTTTCCTAAACCGCTTAATAAATATTTTTCAAATTGATTTTAACTGAATTAAAATTGATTTAAAAAAGATAAAAACGTGTCATAGATAATAATCAAATAAAATCCTATGATTCAGAGGAGAAAGTTGTATGATAAAAGACAGAAATGATCCCAATAATGATAATATTGGTGAAAATAATACTGAGATGGAAGAAAAATTAAGGAAAGATGAGCTAACAAAATGGATAATTGCTATATTCTCAGCTAATAATTGTAGTCCAATAAAGGGAAAAATGCTATTGACAAAATTAGTATTTCTCTTAGTACATGAAATTGAACCTAAAATAGCAAAAGACTTTGATTTCTTTCCGTATCAATATGGCCCATATAGTACAGAGTTAGCAAAGCGAGTAAATCGTTTATTAGATGTTGGATGGCTAGTATCAAACAAAAAAGGTTCAAGCTGGGAGTTTACTCTAAGTGATTCTGGAAAAGAACTAGCTGATGATTTTATAGCTGATCTCGACATTACTGAAGATAAAATTAATAAGATTAACGAATTGAAGGCTGAAAATATTAAATTGCCGATGAAAAAATTACTTAAACGAATTTATAATGAATATCCTGAATTTGGCATTGATAGTCGTATTTCAGGAGTATAGGGGAGAAAAGAAGGGTGACTGAGCTAATTCAATTATTATCAATTTTTTGGCAACCTATTGCTTTCATAGGTTCTGGTGCGTTTCTTTTCAAGCATCTATGGGGAATATCAACATCATTAGAGAAGAACTATTCAGAAAAAGTAAATATAATAAGAAAACGAAAAATAGTTGAACTTGGTATTCAGAAAACAGAATTTTGTAACAAAGCACTCCCAGTATTTGATCTAAATGATGAAGGTGATAAACCAAGAATGGCGGAAATAAACTTTGAATCATCAAATACTCTTGTTGAATTTCGTAAGAAAATACAAGAAACTCTTCATTGGGATGATGCCATAACAAATTTAGTACAAAAAACAAGGCAGCTCTCCTATATTTCTTTAGCTATAGCAATTGTTTCTGCGATGGTAGGTTTCTGTTTAGATGTTATCGATTGGAATATTCTACCTGTTACTGATATTATTTCGTTATTGGCTGCAGTATTATTGATAGACTTATTCTTGATTATGTGGCTAATATTCTTTGGTTTTTTTGTATGCTCTATTATATTTATTGAAAAGAATACAAGAAAATGGGAGAATGAATACCTTCAGAGATCTTAACTTCCTGAAGTGTAATATCAACATTCTTTACAAATAATATTATATCAACATTCTTAGCCATTAATTTTATATGATCCTAAACTGAAAAGACTTGTGGAGAAATGATTTGAGGTACTCATTATATTGGAATAAGGTCATAGGGAAGACAGTTCTTCATGAAATGAACTGTGGGCATTATAAAAAACACTTGGGAAAATGGGAAGACACCCCAAACGGTGGATGGTATAAAGACTTATCATCCGAGGAAGCGGAGGAAATTCAGGATCATTTTCAACAGAAAAATCCTCAATGGAAGCATTATAGCTGTGCACATTGCTCACCAACCCCACAAACCATACATCAATTAATAGAGTATTTCAAGAGAAAAGAAGGAAAAATTCTACATTCTCCTCGTGAGAAATTCGCGAAAGGGGAGAGAAAACCATTGACATTTACTATTGACAAAGTAGATGAAAAAGAAGCAAAAGTCAAAATTAAATTTGAAACAGGAACAATATTACCCATAGAATTTTGGCGTTTACACCTCACATTAAACATTCTAGAAGGCAAGGCTTCAATTCCAATTGGTGGACGACTTATCAACCCTCCAAAGGATTCATTAGAATTTATGCTGCAGGAAGAAGAAAAAGAATACTATGAACGAAATGTAGGAACAAAAACAGCTCCCCATATTGCAGATTTGCTTACCCTCGCGGGAATAACAGAACTGACAACCACAAGATCAATAAGTGGGAGAACAGTACAAGGATTGAAACGAAAAAGCAAAACAATTGAAACTCCAAAACCAAACTATATTGAGGGGAGAAAAATACCCTTCATTTGGGAAATGATCAAAGAAGCCATTATAGGACTTGATGGGAAAACCAGGTACTCAGAGATTAAAAAATATATTAGAAATCAATATGGTGAGGTGAATCCAAGCTCCATCAATGCTCATATTACCCTGTGTACGGTGAATAATCGTTCTAGAATCCATTATCCTCAAAACCAGAAACCACGGGTCGCCACTGGGAAATATGATTTCTTGTTTAAAGTAGAAAGAGGTGTAGTGGAGCGTTATAATTTTGAGAAACATGGATTATGGGAAATACGTGATGATGAATTTGGCAACCTGATAGTGGCTCAGAAACCATCAGAAGAGATAGCACGAACAATGAAACGAAAAAAAATCCAAGTGCAAGTTGTTCCAAGAATAAAAAAAGAAATTTTTGAACAAATACCTTCAAAGAAGTTGATAATAGTTCCTTGCACAGAAAAGAAGATTTGGGATGACCTCAGTCAGGGTATAGCAAAAGTATCTGTACCTGCTCGTCAAGCTTACATAGGAAGATATGGAAAAGCCTGTATCAAGTATGCAGAAGCCCAGGAACGCATAGGGCATAAGTTTCTGATATTGTCAACAAAATATGGATTTTTAGATCCAGATGATCTCATAAGGAATTATGAAGCCAAAGAATTCACCATTTCGGATTATGAGCTTAGTCAACAGATTGCAGAGGTAAATATAGCCGAAATTGATGAAATTGAGGTGATGGCGTCACAAAAATACTACCGAAAGGTGAAATATATCTTTAGAGATAAAAATATCCCTATTAACCATCCCTTGGCTGGTCTACGAATTGGAGAGAGTATTAGCAGACTTCATCAATTGATGCAAGACCTAGAATCGCGATTGAACCAGCAAATGGGGGAGTCAGAGGTAGTAGAATTTGCTCCCGAGCTTAAATCTACTATTCACGAAAATACAATACACGAAAGGAGAAGTTTTCATTGTCAAATAGATGGGGAAGCACATCCTACAATAGATTCTGCGTATGAATGTGAGGCCTGTAAACGAATTGTTTGTACTGAATGTTTCAAGCAAATGGTTTCGTCTGGATTAACAATATGTCCCTACTGTCAAGGAAATCTACGAATGATTCAATAGACAATTTAATTTCAAATGTCATAATATAAGATTCTCAAAGTTGAAGTGATTGGAATAGCGAAGAAGAAAATTGCAGAAATCAAAATTTAATGTTAGATATTTTTTTCAGTAGAGAATATTCCGAAAATACAAAACCAGCGTTAAATTAAAAATAGACATCAGAAAAGAGATGCACAAATATAGAATAATTGTTATTAATTTAGATTAATATCGAATAATATTGTATCTTGTTGAACTTAGGTGGAGGGAAGCCAATTGTGGAAAGAAGATCATTCACTACTAATATTGATATCATAGATAGTGGGTTTAATAGATG
>SDBT01001350.1_pt1 | contig 43020 bp, 36 predicted proteins | sample 2277101 | NCBI WGS metagenome assembly SDBT01 (sample SAMN10404973, study PRJNA504765) | marine sediment metagenome | isolation source: marine sediment core GS10_PC15, 103 cmbsf | place: Arctic Ocean: Southern Knipovich Ridge | collected 2010
CGCTTACAAAACAAAAATATGTCCTTTAGGCCTTGGGGAGTAGACCATGCCTCCGTAATTTTTACTACTAATACCCGGGAAACTATATGAACGTGCACTGCTCTATTTAGATTAGGGACATCATATGCTTGCTTTATAATTTTGAGTATCTCTACGCCTACCGATAAGTGTTCTGTAGAATAATATCTAAATTCAGTCTTGCCGCTCGAAATTATAGGAGACATGGCTGCAGCTTCAACTGAGATATCAACGCATCCATTGCGACCCTCAAGCTTTATTGCGCTCAACTGAGATATACTAAATACAGTAAAGATACTTAAGAATATGATCGATTTCATGAGACTTTACTCACTTAATCTTCTGCTCGAGCCACTCACCCGTCTCTGTCTCAAGCCAAAGGGAATGAAATAACTCTCGGGTCTGTGGATTAAGATCCAAATGTAAACCCTTATACTCATAGTTCTTTATGCCGTTTATGACCTCAATCACCTTTTCCTTAGTAATCTCACCCTTTACCTTCTTGAGGATATCTATCGTCAAATCTGAATTGATATAGCCTTCCAATATAAATGGATCTGGTGTTACGCCCGTTCTTTGAGCTACCTCCCTAAATTCTTTCACAATGGCAAGCTCACTCGTATGTGGATCAGGCATAATCTGCGCCGTAACAAACTTAAGGCCTCGTGCCTTTACAAATTTTCTAAAACTCTCTATCGCCATATCAGAAAAGCCAAGCAAGAGTTTACCCACAACCATGTGCGTCTTAAGTTGTCGTAAGAATGAGGATGCTGTCTTATCGGTAGAAAAGAATAATATGGCACTGGGACTAAACTCTTCTATTTTCTTTACTTGCTTCGCAAAATTCGTTGACCTACGGGCATACGGTAACTCAAGTATATTCTTTACCCCCTTTGCTTTAAGGATCTTGACTGCTGGGATAAGCCCCGACTTGCCATAGGCATCGTTCTGATAAAAAATAGCAACCTTACTCAACCCCTTTGTCTCTACAATATAGTTGGTAAGTGCTCGTGCTTCATTAGTATAAGAAGCCCTAAAGTGCACTAAATGATCTTCAGGGATTCTAAAGGCTCCCGCACCTGTCTCAGGAAACATCACTAATACTTCTTTGTTTTTTACTTTATCCAGATACCCCAGTAATGTTGGGCTGCCATTTGGTGCGAGGATTATATTGGTCTTGTATTTCGTTAAAAATGTTTCAATATTCTTCCGTGCAAGACCCGGAATATACTTATCATCAAGGAAAATTACTTTCAGCTGCTTATCATTAACCCCTCCAGCGACATTCTCCTCATTTATCCGCATCGAAATGCCCTTCATAAATGACGGTGAAAGCCCTCCTTGCTCTGAGGACCACAAGGTACAACCTAAGACTATCTCGCCATTGGATACCGCAAATGAAGACACCTCCTTAACTGGAGGTGCCTTTGGAGGTGCTACAACTTTTTCTTCTTCTCCCTTTTCAGGGGCTTCTTCCTTAGGCGGGGCCTCTTTTGGAACCTCTTTCTTCGGAGCCACTTTTTCTTGCGGGGCCTCTTTCGGGGTCTCTTTCTTCGGTACTACTTCTTTTGACGCCGGTTCTTTTGCAGCAGGTTCTACTTTCTTATCTGGCTCTCCCAGTGCTATTTTTTCTTCCTCAGGTGAAATTGTGCGGTGCAGCCACTCACCTTCCCCCACGTCAAGCCAGACATCTTTGGATAACTCTCGTGTCTTGGGATCAAAATTAAGCTTCAAGCCTTTTAAATCATAATCTTTCAAAGACTCAATCCCGGCAATAATTGAAACAGGGTTAATTTCGCCCTTAATACCTTTAACTACATTAAATAACACACTTACATTTATGTACGCTTCTAATGAATCAACCGTAAGCCGCCTTCCATGATGTATTTCTTCCATATCATCACGATACTCCTTCACCAGTGGTAATTCACTTGTATCAGGATTAGGCACTACCCGTGAGATGATAAAGTTTTGTCCTTTTGCTTCTATAAATTTGCGAAACCTATCAGTAAGAAACGAGATCCCCATGAGCGTTTTGCCCGTCAAATGGCGCACATCAATCTTGCGAATCAACTCTGCAGACGGTGCATAGGTAGAGAAGAATAAAATGGCTTCAGGGTTAAATTCCTTAATCTTCTCTGCGGCTTTCTCAACTTTAACTTCATTTCGTAAGTAGGATGCCTCTACCCATTCAGTGATACCCCTATTCTTTAATATATTACGAGATGCCACGAGCGGCGCTAGGCCATATGAATCATCCTGATAAAAAAAAGCAAAACGACTGAGCTGGAGTGTATCAAGCGCATACTCAAGAAGCGCCAATGCCTCGTTCGCATACGAAGTACGGTAATTTATAATATGCGGAAGTTCAGGGGTTCTAAAGATGCTCGCACCGGTATATGGAAAAAGCACCAAAATCTCTTTCTTCTTTACCTTCTTGAGCAGTGATTCTGTGGTAGGCGTTCCCAATGGTGTAAGCACTAATGGCGTATGGTGCTTTTTTAAAAACTCATCAACATTGCGATCGGTAAGATGCGGTGTGTACTCATCATCGAGCACAATTATATTAACCCGCTCACCTCTTATACCACCAGCACGATTCTCTTTATTGATGCGCAATGATAAGCCTTCAACTAACCTCTTACCAAGCCCAGCTGATGTTTTTGATAAATCTACACTGGCTCCAAGGACAAGGCCTTTATCTGTTTTCGGTACTACCGGGGCAAGGGCTGGAACATCCGACATTCTGAGGGTCTTTGATGGCGTTACTTTTTTCTTCACCCCCGGCTTTTTCTCTCCTGTTGGTGCCACTTCCTTTTTTACCGGCGCCTCTCCCTCTATGATGCGCTGCCCAGAAAGAAGGTTATACTTTTCTACCCCAAAGCCCTGCATATCTCTCACATCCTGGTGATAGAGGTTAATTTCCCACTCATCAATAGATGGCTTCACCTTTATGATGCTAAAGGCATCATTGAAGAACTCATATAAGATTCTATATGTACTCGTTGGCGCTGAGAGTAACGTCCATGTTGTTGCTCCCCGCTCAGGAGATAACAACGTGAGCCCATCAGTTGGTTGATAACTGGTTGAACGGCTTATGCCCTTGATGAGCGCTTTCATATCAACTTTATCTCTTGTCTTCTTTCGATTAACAAGCTTAAAGAGTCGTGGCTTACCATTATCCTTTTTATGCAGGAAGGCAGGAAAATAACTTTCATCGAGCAGTCCATATTCCCGTCCATAGTGAGAAATACGTACAAACGAAGCCTGCTCACCGTGACCTGATTTTAAATATAGCGCTAAAGGCAGTGTGAAAAAGAACCTTTTAATCAAAGAATTGAGAGGTATCTTCTCCTTTGATAAGTGCCGCGCACGAACCTGCAACTCTCGCTTGAGCCCATAATCATGCCAGTGATCTTTTGATTCATGATTACCACGGATATAAAATATTTTGCGCGGGTTTACCTGCATAAGCCGCATCACTAACGTTAACGTTTCAAGTATGTGCGGTGATCTATCAATCACATCGCCGTTAAATGCTAAGTAATTATTCCCCCGCACCTTGAAGTCGTTAGTAATGATCCCCAAACCCTCAAGCTTTACCAAATCACGCACTAATGAATGAAAGGCACCTTGTACATCACCCCACACGACTACATTAGCCCCGGCAGGTGGGGTAATCTTTTGTATAATGTTTCCCGTCAAGGCGTTATGCTCGCGCTTTGTCACCAACTTTTGCATCAAGGATTTAAAATCTTCCGGTGACCATTTTGGTTCTTCTTGCACACCTATAAGTTGCATTGCACCTTCAATCACCTGCTTAATACGTCCTTTTTTCGATTTCGCATAAAATGAGGTGTAATTAGGATCAAGGCGATTATCATTGTCGATTGGTGGATACTCTTCAATCGTCCCAGCATACTCCTGCGCGTCGCGGAGCGTCATAAACGCTGCATCTATCGATGATATGCTTATACAAAATAATAGATAAATAAATGATAATTTTCTCATCATGGCTGCCAGACAAAGAGTAAATAATATACAACACCAATCAAGCCGGTATGAAAGAGTACGATAGTAATTATACGAATAATTTTCAGGGTTTCTGAAACTTTGCGACTACGTATGGTATACGTCCCAATAAGGAAAATAAAGAAAGTCATGGCAAGAATATAGGTAAATATATGATCACTCACCATAAAGTACCCTACGGTAGGTGAGAGTTTTTCAATCACAAAACGATAACCAAGCAAACTGGTAATACTACCAACGGACAGAGCAATGATCGCCCGTGCATGAATTACTGGGTCGAGAGATAGCGAAAAAAGACCAAGAAAGAAAATTAATAAAATTGGTATAAGAATGAGGAATATTTGCCGCACACCAGATTTTGCAAAATCAAGAGAAAAAATCACCCGTGGATACGTCACAATCTTCTGTATATCATGTGCTTCTAATTGAGAACTAATAAAGCCATACTCTACCCCTTTTCCCACATACTGCCAACCAGCAGCATAGATATCATCCGAGACTGAGAACCCATTACCCGTAGCCTTATAAAACATCTCACTCGGTGCAATAAACTTGTTTGTGAGCACGATAAAGATACGATGGTCACTAAACGGGAAAAAATGATAATCAAGGTTGGTTGAAAATGCAATACGAATCTCATACATCGCAAGTAAATTTCCATTAATCAGCTTCGTATTAGGTGGGGATCGATATAATACCTTACCCTTTTCAAAGGAGAACTTTTCCACCGTTTCAAGCGATATGGCCGTTGGATCAAACTCAAACCATAGTACTAAATCTGCTACAAACTCATTATTCTTGATATCGAAATCCTGGAACGAACGCACAAACAATCCCGTTTTTATCGTAGCAGCTGATGCACCCACTTCAGCTTGCTTCATGGGGGTAATATTACGTAACGCAGGCCGCTGATCAGTAGTGGTAAAAATACCAAGCGCTTTTATAAAAAGAATCATAACGATGGTAAAACTAATAACAATTGAAAACACCTGAAACCGCAAGGTTGTTTCACGATGCACATATTTATGAATATAGTTTTTTATCGCTTTAAATACTGGCATGCATTACTCCGTTACCCTGCCTGTGCGGGGCTACTAAACCGCTTAATGAGCTCTTCGGTTCGTGTTGGTTTAACCACTGGCGCTCCCTTGAGTGCCTCGGCAAGCTGTCTTGATTCCCTGGCAACAGCTTTTAATACATCACGCAGACCGCCAGACTGTGCAATCATAATTACTGACGACTTATCGAGCGTCTCTGCTATCGTTGCAAGCTCAAGCTTTGTTACAATCTCAGGATAAAGCTCTCTTATGCTCCTTATAAGATTCTTCGCCGTATCGCGCACTTCTTCCCGTTCATTGATCACTCCTCTACGCGGCGCCGTGCTTAACTTTTCTTTTCTTATCTTTTGCGTTTGAATATAGAGAACCTGATCGAGCTTATCTATCATTGAATCAGCTGACCTCTCATCTATAACTTTATGCTTAGCAAGAAACTGTGTGAGCTGACTCTTATTTGGATGCGCCCCTAATGCTCCTGCGGCTTTAAAAAAGCGCTTATACCCACGAAAGAAGTCTGCCGTATCTTTGTTCTCAAATGTTGCACCGAGCTTTTTTAGCTCATGCATAAGATTTGGATCCAGCCCCCGTTGCGCTACTTTGTTTAATAGCTGTGTTGCAAGCTCACGCTTCTCACCGGTTATACCAGAAGGTTTCTTCGTCATTTTATACAACTTCACCGTCCAACTTTCAGCTGGTTGAGATTGCTGTGCCATGGTACTGAGCGCAAAGAGAAGACTTGAAGCTGCTTTGGCAATAAGTTTTTCTGCTTTTGCAATAATTGCCTTTAATCTTTTTCTATCTACTAATGACGCGCTCAAAGCTTTTGGATCTGGCATAGTCTTTTCATTTATTTTGGTAAACATTGAACCGAATCGCGCATGAAGGAGCACAATTGCCTGCTTAATAAACCCCGTTACTAACTTGAATAACCTAATATCTTCGGCATAGCGCCTAGGTGCTGATTGTATCGTCACATCGTTAAGAACCACTTCATTGCAGTATTTGATGAGAAAGTCCCATTGCGCCAGGTCTTGTTCATCTTGCTCATCAGCAAAACCATTTTTAATCATCGACTCTTTACTAAATGCTGCAATTTTTGCTCCATCAATGATTTGGTAGAGCTGATATGGTGTTGCGTCTTTTATGCGCTTACGTATGCGCTCTATCTCTTGTGTAGTCGTCTCTCTTTCAAACTTACTTACGAGTTCTCTTACCTCAGGGCTCTCTTGCCAAGCGTCAACACCATGAGGAATACCTTCTAGTTCTTCCCGGGCGAGGAGTGATTGAGCAAACAAAACTAATACAGAAATGACCAATAGAAGACGTGGTGACTTCTCTCTCATTACTTTCCTATTACCATGGTAGATAACGCAACTTAAAACGCTTATCTACTATAGGTCCGTCGAGGGTCAAAAAGCAACAAATTTAGGAGGAAGTTTTGCACCTTCGTGCTGGGGAAAACGGGTAAGAAATACCCTAAAAACAAAACCGCCATGTGAAGGAAACCTCCACACAGCGGAAAAAGGAGAGTAGTAATGAAGCCTAGTTAAGCGTGCCTATCTACATAGACACTATGGATATAATCCAGCTTTAATATTAGTCCATTCTTTTGGAATGTCAACCGGTTTTTCAAAACCCCTTATTATAGCCCCATATCTCAATAGGATTTCTAATAAACAATTTTTACTTAGTAGGGTCTGGAATCAAGAGATTCAAATAAGGCCCTAAAATACCCATTAATTCAGTAAAAACCACCTTACAAGCATATAGTGGTGACGTCAACACCCCTCTTGTTTTCAGGCAAAATGAACGATTTTAGAGGGCAGGTCACAAAAATCTGACAGGTACAGTCAGCAAGAACTGCTAAGCATCGGGAAAGGACCTCGCGGTCAAAGTCAGTGAGGAAATCATCAAGCAATAGCGCCACTGGCTTGCCATGCTCCTGAAGAATCTTTACCTGCGCAACCTTGGTCAGAAAGACCACCAGCTTCTGCTGCCCCCGAGAGGCATAAACCTTTGCCTTACGGCGCCGAAACTCAATCTGGAAATCATCAAGGTGGGCACCAAATAAGCTTCGTCTAAATCGAACCTCGTCAGATAACAGAGACTGTTCATGCCGCTGCCAAAACTCATCAAAACTCTCATCGGCCGGTAAATTCTTTTGCTGATAGGTAAAGTGTACCGTTAACGCCAGGTCCTCGGTTGAAAAATACTTTCCTACTAGCCCATTGATATGCCCCTCCAGCGTTTTTAAATAGGCTATCCGAGCATTGGCGATCAGGCGGGCTTGCTCCCATAGCTGTTTAGACCAAACCGATAACTGCTCCTTGGTGCTGCTCGATAAATATCCTGCTTGCATGAGAAGATTGTTCCTATTCCCCAAGATCTGCCGATAACGCCGCATGCCAGCGATAAAATCTGAAGATTCAAGCATAAGCGCTTGATTTAAGAAGGTGCGCCTTTCATCGGGTGAACCCTTCACCAGCTGCACATCCTCCTCTGCAGCACTAATTATCCGATAATGATCAATGATATCCTTATAAGAGTGAATGGGCTTACCATTAAACTTCACTAACTTGGTGTTCTTGGAAAAACCAATCTGAATCTGATTCGTGGCTGCCTGACCCAGCTCCTCAAAATCGACCTGAATGAAAAAATGATCCTGATCAAAGTTAACGAGCTCGCGGCCGACATGGGTGCGAAATGACCGTAAATAACAGGCATAATGAAGGGCTTCGAGCAAACTGCTCTTTCCAGAGCCGTTATCGCCTTCAATGACCACCATTTTACTGCCAAGATCAAATGAACGATCCGTAAAACAGCGAAAGTTTTTGAGTTTTATCGAGTTGATACGCACTGCTACCTTCTAGAAGCCGTGCATAGAGACCTATGCTAGCTTGTTTGTCCTGCCGATACCGGCATAACTAGGTACGTAAAATGATACTGATCCTGCACCGATTCAAAAATGATCGGTGTCGATGTGTTCTTAATATAAAACTTAAGATCTTTCTCAGAAAAAACCGAAAGACCATTAAGTAAATACGGAGAATAGAAACGACTTTCTCTCTTCTGCCCGGAGAATGCCACAAGCGGGAGCGATTCTTCTAAAGCACCAACCTCCTTGTTGCGCAGAGATACATCAAGCTTCTCCGGCTTAAAGGTAAATTGCGTGGAGATAAATTGTCCTGCAAGCAAGCAATTTGCACGCTTTAATGCCTTAAGGATATCCGCCTTGAGCATAGAGGCTGCCACAAATCCGTCTTTCTTAAGTACTTGCTCATACTCAGGAAATGGATCGGAAAGCAGCTTGGTGAAGAAGTTAAAATTATCACCCGAGAATACAAGCTGACTACCACATACCCCAAGGAAGATGCTTTTAGTATCACTCGTCTCTAAAATTTTCTTTATCTCAACAACAGCCCGCTTAGGAAGAAGCCATTTTTTATCCTCTTTATAACTGCTTTCACTCGTATGCACCTTAGCTAGACAATGACCGTCCGTCGTGACTAAGGTCATGCCTTCTTTGTTAAACTCAAGCTGTAGGCCATTAAGGGCAGGATTTGAATTGTTCTGGGGAATGAGGAACGCAACCTTGTTAAGCAGTGTAAGTAGGAAATCCGCCTTAAGTTGCATGAGATTCTCAATACGCTCAGGAAATGGTGGAAAGTCTTCAGCGTTTCGAATGTTAAGTGCCAGTGCGACACCACCAGCTTTTAACTTAAGCTGAGCGTCAGTTACCGTAAACTCTATCTCGCCATCAAGCTCTTTTACTAGCTCAAAAATTCGCTTACCTGATACCAGAAAACTTACACCTTCAACCGCGCTATTTTCTAGCGGGCTAATAGACTGCAAACTGATTTCTAGATCGGTTGATTTAAGCGTTAACTCACGCGGTGTTAAGTGAAATAAAATCGTCTCCGTGACATCAAGTGTAGTACGCTTACTACAAATCGGCTGCATTGCTGATAAAAGCGATAGAAGCGCTTTCTGTTCAATCACAAACTGATTGTTTTTCATCCTCAAACCTCTAATTTAACTAACATCTCCCGTTACTGCGGCAACGAGATCTATTATAGAATATGTTCTCTAATTAGCAATGCAAAGAATGTTACTTCTTACTCGCAAGAGGTAAAAAACAATACAGGGCAGCGTAAAACTGCCCTGAAAAAAATTATGAAAAAAATTATTATTTTGACATCGATGGACGTCTCTTAAAAGAAGCAACTCCGAATTGAAATGCACCAAATTTGTTCTTATAGCGCATCAAAAGCCCACTAGTGCTTATACTAAGTGTTTCGTAAATACCTTCTCGCCCCTTTGACTTACCTGCAAATGCATAAATCGCATCTGATGAAAGGATCAATAGTCTTTTTATTTCCACCAGATCTTCTGAAAGGGTTCCACCGTCTAGAGAATCTTCTATCTTAACAGCAAGATCCTCAAGGATTTTGATATGGGTTGCTAAGTCTTTGCGTGCAGCATTAGCATGCCACTCTTCCGAAATTGCAACTTTCGTATTCTTAAGGCTCCTTATCATGGATTCAATGATCTCATCAAGCTTATCCTTAATCATCTCATCAAACATAAAGTTAATATCTAGGTAACTCTTAACTTCTGGGGGCTGGCCAAGCCTACCGTAATCACGCGTCAGCCTCTCTTGCAGACTATTATACCCGTTCATAAATGTCTTCCTTCGCTCTTCTGCAAATCCACTTATACCGAGCGCTTTGTTAACATTGGGAGGTAACACTGCCGCAAACTCATCACTTATTAAGTTACTCATGCTCTGTACCTTGATGATGATCTCTTGAAACCCGAGAATGCGGTTTTGAATGTTCCTCATCCTCTTTTGTGTTTCGACTTTCTTAAAATCATCTTCCAGTATGTTGAGTTGACGGGCTAATGGTCCTATATGGTCGGTGAAATATCCACTTATCACACTTTTCATCCATCCTGCCCAATCCCTTACTTCGCGTTCGGAGGCATAACGCTTTTTAAAAGTCTCCAATTTTGCAACTCTTTCTCTTGCTTCGTTATCCAGAAAATTAGCCTGGTCTTGAAGAACAACTATCTGTTCTTTTACTTCAGCATTAACCTGCCCTAATGCAACGATGCTTAAGAATAAAAATGACTTAATGAATGTCTGCTTATATATTTTCTGTATCATGTTTAACCCCCTGAGTTATTATTCGATGAGCTACCTGCATTTTCGGGTAGTACTATAATTTTTGTTTTCACATCAAACGATGAATTCTTAAGCGAGCTACCAGCAAGCTCTAAATCAATGTAGTAGACATCAATTTCATTTTTTTTAAGCGGAACTCGATTACTACTCCATGCCTTTACATCGTTTCCATTACTATCGAGCAAGGTAAATGTTACTGAAACCTCAATATTGTGATTATTACCATTTTCGGTGCGCTTGCTCGTATATACATTACGCTTATAGAGCAGCTTTCCTAAGTGCATCCCCAAAAAACTAATAAGCTCAGTCTCAGATGTTACCTTACCAAGCTGTCTATCATAAAGCGGTACATCCACTTTCTTTGTATTGCTAAAGAATGCTGGCCATACCGTATACGACTTCCCTAAGCTTACATGAGAGGGTTGAATCCGTAAAATGCTATTAGTACTATTTCTTACTGTTCGTATGAATGCCTCGCCCGGTCGCTCAGACACATCACTATTAGCGGCTATAACCCGCTCAGGTCCTGGCATGCTCCACAGGCCGTGGGTAATGGCAATACTTGATACAAGAATATATACAATTTTTGACGATACGCCTGACATAGTCCCTCCTTTTGGTATCTAATTTAAACATAGCATAGTTGATTTAATCGACGCAATGAATCTGATAACCAAACGATTCACAAGGGCATTAGAAGAGATGATGGCAAGAAAAAAGCGCTAGGCGCGTGGATGCTTTTTGTCGTATACTTCGCGGAGCTGACTGGTCTCAAGATGGGTATAGATCTGCACCGTTGTTAACTGCTCATGACCGAGCAACATTTGCAGTGAACGTATATTGGCACCATTTTTCAATAAATGAGTGGCTAATGAATGACGAAGTGTATGCGGTGATACATTCTTACTAATGCCCGCCTTTACTAAGAGTGCCTTCAATATATTCCACACGGACTGCCGAGATATTGCCTTGACGGCACCTCGAGAAATTGTTGGAAAAAAGACATTTTTATGTGTTTGCGCATTCTTTAAAATGAGCTTTTGATACGTCGTGTCTAAATATCCCCTCAGGATCTGCATGGTCGGCTTTGGCAGCGGTACCATGCGCTCTTTGTTACCCTTGCCCATAAGATGCACAAAGCCGGTATCAAAATGGACCTGGTCAATCGTTAAGCCGGTCATCTCAGACACCCGCATGCCGGTGGCATACAACAACTGAATCATGACTTTATTGCGAATCCCTTTAGGGCTTACATCCTTACTCGTCGCCTTAAATAAACTCTTAATCTCTTTGTCAGTAAGATAGACGGGCAGCTTTTGTTCAAGCTTAGGGAAAATAAGTACGGAAGCTTTATTTTCTACCTTAAACTGCTCATTCAAGTAATTAAAGAAAAGTTTCATAGAAGAAATCTTTCGCGAAACACTCTTTGCTGAAATGCCTTCTTTATTAAGCATATGGACAAACTTTTTAAGATCTTCCTTGGTGCAGCTTTCGATCGTAATTTTGTTTTTGTGCAATGCCGTAAGAAGTTGAACTATGTCGCGGCGATATGCCAGATGAGTATTTGTAGCCACTCGCTTTTCTGTTACCAAGAAGGTATCAAAATGGGCGAGGTACGACCCATCCTTGTTAAAGCTACTATCTTTTTCCGCCATTGAGTCCATCCTTTTCTAGCTAATATGCCTTAGCAACAAGAATATCAGACTGGCTTGCCTCATCGCAAGCAAAACAAGTTTTATGACTCTTTTCTGGGAACACGCATCGAATAGTTGCCTTATATTTTTTAAGGGCTTCCTCACACGCCGGCTTCTGACACCAGCCGGTTTCATACAAGCCGTTTTCTTTTGCAAGCCGCGGCCCAAAGTCACTGAGCTTCTCTGCTTGGTGCATCTGGTCCGTTACTCGTTTTTTGGCACGCTCATAAAGCTGATCGTTGATCTCCCGTAGTAACTTACTTACTTCTTTTATCACATCATCACGGCCGACTATGATTTTATCTTGCCCCTTCTCGGCAAGCCTGCTTACGAGCACTACCTGATTTTTCTCTATATCACGTGGCCCGATCTCCATGCGAATCGGCACTCCCTTGAGCTCATATTGATAAAATTTAGCACCCGGACTCTTTGTCTCATCAATATCTCCTATTGGCCGTATATGTGCATCAGCAAGCTCTTGTCCAACTTCTTCAACTGCCTTTTGTACTGATTCTTTCTCTTCATCCGTGCGATAGATAGGAATGATCGCCACTTGATATGGTGCAATTGGTGGAGGGATGATGAGACCTCTTTGGTCGCCATGGGTCATAATTACGGCACCAATAAGACGTGTAGTCATACCCCAGCTGGTACAAAATGGTGTTTGCATAGAGCCATCTTCATCCTGGAAGGCAATATCAAATGACTTGGAAAATTGCTGGGTGAGTACATGCGAGGTGCCCATCTGTAACGCTTTGCCATCCTGCATCATACCTTCAATCGTAAAGGTCTCTTCTGCACCCGCAAATCGTTCACTCTCTGTTTTCTTGCCAAGTATGCTTGGCATGGCGAGCATCTCTCGAAGAAACAAACTATATACGTTCACCATCGTCTTCGCCATTGTAAATGCTTCTTCGCGTGTGCGGTGCGCAGTATGACCTTCTTGCCACAGAAACTCACTCGTGCGTAAAAACAGGCGAGGTCGCTTTTCCCAGCGCACGACGTTTGCCCATTGATTAATCTTCATCGGCAAGTCTCTATGCGACTTAATCCATTTTGAGAACATGTGATAAACAATAGTTTCTGAAGTTGGACGTACCACGAGTGGCTCTTGAAGCTTCTTGCCACCGGCATGGGTGACTACCGCAAGTTCAGGTGCAAAGCCTTCCACATGCTGCGCTTCTTTTTTAAGAAAAGACTCAGGAATTAAAAGCGGGAAGTAGGCGTTCTGCACACCCTCCCGCTTAATCTCTAAATCGAGTAATAGTTTTATATTCTCCCAGATGCCATAACCATACGGGCGAATTACCATGCTGCCCCGAGCAGGACCATGCTCAGCAAGCTCAGCTTGTGCTATCACGTCCAGATACCACTGAGAAAAGTTCGTATTAATATCAGCAAGTTTTTCCATGCAAATCCTTAGCAAGTATGAATGTCATGATGCCTATCCATCAAAATTCGAGCATTAGTATACCCTACTGATACCCTTGAGCAAAGAATAAGCTTTCTTAGAGCCTTATTCCTTACCCATCAATAAATTATATTCTTGTGTCTTAAAGTCATCACCTTCACGAGGGTCGCGCGCATAATGCGTAAGGGTCCACTTTTCAGGCACGCTTGCGGCGGTAACCTTCACAAACGTATCGGCATAAAAATCAAAGACTCTTTGATAAATAGTGGTTGGGCATGAAAGAATCGTCCATGCGGGTACACCTTCCACGGGCGGCATTAACCGTAAACCCGCTACCTTCTCGCGACTAAACTGTCGGGGCAAGCCAGAAATAACCGCTTGTAGCTTTACCTCTTTCTCAGCAGCGATATTTTCTTCAAGAGAAAATATCTCCGGCTTTTGAGAGTCCTTAGCTGCTTTATACAACGAATCGGCTATATAGGCGGTGTCAATCTTTTCAAACTCCGCACTCTGAAGATGAGCAATGCGCATAAAATTAGTCCTGCTCTCGGGTACCATCCCCAAAAACAATGCAATCGGAAGCGTGTCAAAAAACGCATTTACTTCTGTTTCCAATGGTACGCGCTCTTCTGATAAATGCGATGCCTTAATACGAAGCTCCGTCTTGAGTCCATACCCATACCAATAATTTTCTAGCTCATGATTACCGCGAATATAAAACACCTTCTCCGGATTAGCCTCTAATACCCGTAAAGCTAAAGTCAGTGTCTCCATGTTATAGGCCGACCGGCTTATTAAATCACCATTAAACACTAAATAATGATCCGGTTTAATAACCTTGAGATCATCACCGATCACACCCAGCTCATTTACCTGCTGTAACGTACGCACAAATGAATGAAAGGCGCCCTGGATATCACCCCATATAAATAATTGTGCACCTGGCTTGGGCGTAAATTTGATACCTACATAGCCATCATAGCCACGCTTCACCCGCGCATCAGTGACCCGCACCAATGTTTCTTTAAACATATCAACAGTCCATACCGGCGGCTTTGCAAAGCCAAAATATTCAAGCGCTCTGCGAAATAAGCCACCAAGAAAAGTCGGTACTTGCTCCTTGTGAAATGACGTAAACACCGGATTAAAATGACGCTCATAATCACTCACGGGATGCTCGTCATGCGTCTTTGCAAACATTACTGCTTCCTGCAAGGTAGCAAAGCCTTCCGCGCCAAGATGCATGTGCATAACCAGGCATAACATGATAGCTAATGGATAATATCTTTTACTCATATTCAGGTTCCGTTAATGAAGCAAAATAGTATATAAGTTGTACAATACAAGCACCGATAAAACAAAGAAGAGTACCATGCAGGCAAAGTTAACCGCATCTAATGCTTTTTGAGGGTTTGGACCTTCTTCTATACGCCTAATCGCGGTTAAGAAAAATATAATCTGAATCAGGAATATGAAGGTGGTCACAATCAAACATATCATGAAGACTTGGTCGAGTATCGTCGCATACCCCACATTAGGCATGATCGTTTGAATAACAAAACGGTATGCTAAGAGTGAGGCAACGGCTGCACTAGCTAAAGAAAACATAAGCGCATTGCTCTCTCTTCCCTCTTTAAGACCGTATGGCACTAAGAGAGAAAATAGTCCCAGCAACAACGCAAAGAGGATCGGCACAAACAGAATCAAAATGTTTTTTATGCCAATATTAGAAAAATCAATGAGGAAAATAGCTTCAGGATAATATGCTCGCTTTGCATCATCACTCTTATCAAACTCGGCAACACTATACCCAAAATCAGTCGTCCAATCATCTAAACGCCAGTTAGATAAATGCCGCAATGGTGAAATGTTAAAACCAGTATCGTGCGTCTTTAATATCAGTTCGCGAGGAGTCGCATAAAAGTTCACCAAGATGATAGAGAGGCGGTGAGAATCAAAAGGTGAATGATAAAAATCGAGCTCCGTTTGAAATGATACCTTCACTTCATACGCAACAAAAATCTTATTACCTTTCTTCTTAATATCAGGCGCTGATTTCTCATCAATCGTTCCATTGATAAACGAAAACTTTTCAATAGTTGAAAGCAGGATGTCATTAGGGTCAAACTCAAACCATACAATCGCATCCATCTTGAATCTGTTATTATTCACATCAAAGACAGAAAAATCACGAATATATAACCCGGTCTGTACTTGTGCACTAAAGGGTCCAAATTCAGCAATCATGCTTGGCGTATACGGTTTTAGATCCGGCGTCTTATCACTAAGCCGATATTTAAAGATCGATGCATAAAAGATGATCGCCATCGTAAGCGTTAATATAAATGCTGAAAGAATCTTGACCCGAACATTTGAAGATATCCGGTGTAATGCGGTAGTCCTCACTCTTGTTCCCTCTTCACTGATGGCACCGACACTTCAATCCACTTCTTACCATAGCCAGTACTAATCCATAGATTACTTAGAATCGTTCTCGTTTCTGCATTAAAATCGAGGATTAATCCCTTAAACTTATACTTATCAAGCTTCTCCGTCGCTTTCACCATATTCTCGAGCGTTGGGCGCCCATCTACTGTTCTTGCAAGCTCACCAAAGATTGCCGCATTAATATAACCGGCAAGTGACATCACTGATAGCACATCATGAGGGTAATACCGCTTAAAATCACGCCGATAATCTTTCACGATAGGTAAGGTGCTCTGTAATGGATTTGGGACGACTGAGGTAGTCATGAGGTTAATACCACGCGCCTTCTTTAATAACTTTTGAACCGGCAAGAGGTACGAGGTACCTAAAAATTCCGTACGCACCAAGCCTTTATTAATACACTCAACGATAAAATTATACGTAGCATGACGGCGACTTAGACAGATGACTACTTCCGGATGTACCTTTGCAATTTCTTTAACGGCAGGATGTATATTAATACTCGGTGATATATACGAGACCTCAATTACCGGTTTAACCCCATATCTATTGAGTACCACGCGCGCATCATCGAGTCCTTGCTTGCCATAGGAATTTGATACGTAAAAGATTGCTATCTTCTCTTTTTTTAAATCATGCACAATATAGCGTACAAGCGCGTCTAACTCCTGCGCCATTGATGGCTTCGTATGATATACATGCGGATATTGAGCACTATATAATGAACTGGTATTTTCATCCGGGCCAAGTATAAAGAGTCCTTTCTCTTGCGCAAAAGAACGTGAATCCTCTACCACTCCCACCGAAAATGGCGTTAACAAAAATGGCGTTGCCTTGCGAAGAAACTTAATGTTCTCAATGGCTTTCTGTTTCTGCTTCTGGTCATCAAGGCTACGTAACCGTAAATATCGGCCATTAACCCCACCAGCTTGATTAATGCTCCTAAACGCAGCATTAATACCACGCTTAATAATTTTCCCCTCCCGATACAATGGCAAGGTGGCACCAACAAGAACTGTCCTGCTTGTAGGTCTCACTATTTCAGGTTTTTCCGTATCAGCAACGGGAACGGCCTGAGCCATGGGTGACTCTTGTGCGCCCAATAGAAAGGGATAACTTAACGCAAAAAGTATGCGCAAGTTGCAGAAAAAATAAGTTTGTACTATGTTTTCTAGGTTCATAAGAAAAAAAAATCATCAGTTAACAATTTTCACGCTAGATATTACCTAGGTATAATATCCTTTCGATTTTCGCAAAGTAAATATTTATGAAAAATAACAGCAAGTTTGTAACAAATTTCTTATGATTAAAATTGTATGAAGAAAGGAATCCATGGGAACAGGAAGATTGTTTGTTATCTCGGCCTCGTCCGGTGCAGGTAAAACGTCACTCGTAACACAAGCCCTTAAACAATTAAAAAAAGACCACGATATTAGTCGTGTTGTTACGTATACAACGCGTGAACCACGCCCAAATGAAGTAAACGGCACAGACTATCATTTTATTTCATCCGAAGATTTTAATAAAAAAAACTACGAAGACTTCTTCCTTGAAACAAGTGAGATGTATGATAGCTCATATGGGTCACCAGCAAGCATTAATACCGAACTTAAGCGGGGAAAGTCACTCATTATTATTACTGATAGATCTGGCGCGCGAGCACTTGCTAAAGAAGTTCCTTCGTCAATTCTTATCTGGATAACCGTTCCCGACTTTGACACGCTTAAACAACGTATGAAAAGCAGAGGGACCGAAGACGCCAAACAAACCGAAAAGCGACTCAAGCTTGCACAACAAGAAATGGATGAAGAACAAAAACAACCACTCTTTCAATACCATCTCGTAAATGATGAATTTGATCGTGCTCTCGCTGAACTCATGCTCATCATCACTGACGAAATAGGAAAAGACGCTTAACTTGCTTTCACCAGTTCATCTTGATAGAAAATTGAGAGTGCAATGAATATCATCACAAACGATACAAAATAATGCCACGAAATCTGCTCTCCCAAGAAATAACTGCCATAAACCGCACCAAATATTGGTGCTAAAAATCCGGCAAACGAAACAAAGACAACCGAATACCGCTCTATAAGCCAGCCATAGAAATTATATACCACAATATTTGCCAATAATAAAAGAAGCGTAGCCCAAAAAAGAAACGGGCCAAGTTGAAATACTGGTGAGGGGTCAATACCTTCCACCATTAATGAAGTAGCAAGAGCTGCAAGCCCGCCAAAAAACATCGCTATGCCGTTAATCATGACCATGGTATACCCCTTTTCAAGCAATCCCTTTACTAAGAACCATCCATAGGCAGCACCGAATGCCGCTACAAATAATGCTGCCTCTGGTATTGAAAAGCGAAATAATTCACCCGTAAACTCATGGGGACTTGCTCGAACAATCACCACCGGCACAAGGCCAATAAACCCAATAATAAGACCAATAATCTTCTTTATTGTTAACCGGTGATTAAGCATGTAATAGGCAAGAATCGCCGAAATAAATGGTGTTACAGAAAACATTAACACGGTTTTTGTCGAACTCATGAATTGCATTGCCCAAAACTCAGGCATAAATGAAAGATAAATATGAAAGAACGCCGTCTTGGCAAAGAGTGGCCAGTCTTTTCTCTTAAATGGCTGCTTAGGCCGAAAAATAAAGTGATATGACAAAAGCAAACTACCACCAACAATCATACGGTAACTAATTAAGAAAAAAGGCTTAGCAAACGTAAGTGCTTGTTTCCCGAGTGTGAACGTTAAGGCAGACATTGCATGCAAAATTGCCACTAATATCATCGTGAATTCCTACCAATATTTTCTATATAAATCTTGTATTATCGTAAATGTAACACCCGAAATACCATACAATAATACCAATGCCATTAACCCATTTTTCCAAAATGCACCTGCAATTGACAACAAAAGGTAAGAAAAGATGACTAGGCCGCCTGTCCATGCAACACTTACCATCAAATTATATCGTAACGGTGTGCCAAAACGTACCAACCCAACAAGACCCAAGAATGGAATTAATAACTGCCAGATGATACGCACAATCCGGACATGAAACTCGACTGCTGCTTTAGGATGATTATTCTTTATTGCCTGCAACTCATCCCAACCTAAAAACTTTGTCTGCAGATCTTCAATCTTTTCTTCCTTTCCTACTCCTGGCTTAGGGCCAGTAAGCTGATCAATATTGATTTCGGTTTGTCCAAAAGAAGCAATATACTTCTTGCCATCTCGCTCATTGTACATCGTCCCATCTTTTAATGACAACATATTATCAACAAGCTCTCCTTCTTTTGCACTCATCATATATTCATGGTCCTCTGCTCGCATGACCAATAACAAATCAAAAAATTTCGTTGCCTCTTTGCCTTCAGCGATGAGGTACTGTTTCTTTTGTTTAAAGAAGATAGAAAAATCGTCAGTTGGATGATGAAAGATTCCCGGATCAAGGCTACTGAGGTGCTCTGTTGCAAAGGTGATGATAAGCTGCTTTGCATTTGCATAGCTGCGGGGAGCCCATTCAAAAATCAGAACCGCATACGGAATCAAGAGTGAAAAGGCAAAAATGAAAAGCGCCTTGTGTAAAGCACGCTTAGTCGAAGATAAAAATTTTAGTAATAAGATAGCATTGCTTGCATATAACTCACCAACCGTTGTTTGCACCGCTAAGCAGGACGCAATTGGGATGGCAAAGATGGCTATGAGAGGCAGCATGCACAGAAATATATTTGGAATAAAAGTAACTGAAGGAAGCGTTGCTAAACGCATGAGCATATCAGCTGAAGTGAGCACAAATAAAAGTGCCGCAAATAAGAAAAAGAATCGCAGATAAAACTGTCTTAAAAAATAGAGTAAAACCATACCAACACTAATTTTCCTCCGTTAAGGTCCGGTGAATCTCTTCATCAAGAACCTGTACACGCTCAATATTAACCGCTTTGCCAGTGGACGGATCTACTTCTATCCACGCACCAGTCATTACCATCGGACCTCTAAGGTCAACGGTGAAACGTGATGGCATCTGTGTTAAGAATTTTCTTAAAATTTCTTCTTTGCGCATGCCAAGCATGGAATATTTTGCACCCGAAAATCCAAGGTCGGTAATATAGGCAGTACCTTGTGGTAAGATCTTCTCATCAGCCGTTTGGACGTGGGTATGCGTACCAACAATGCCGGAAATCTTCCCATCAAGAAAAAGTCCCATGCCTTGTTTTTCTGATGTCGCTTCTGCATGAAAATCAACAAATATTATATCAGCTTTATCTTTAAGAAATGTCAGTAATGACTCTGCGGTGCGAAACGGACAGTCAACATGTTCATGCATAAACACGCGGCCCTGTAAGTTTATGATAGCAACCGAATGACCACCTACCTTAAAGATATAATAACCTTTACCCGGACAGGTAGAAGGGAAATTTGCTGGACGTAGGATCTCTGGCTGTTCATCAAGTGCTGCATAGACATCACGAGCAAACCAAATATGATTACCCGTTGTGATTGCGCTTGCACCATTATGGAGAAAGAACTTAATAATCTTCGGGGTGATTCCTTTTCCATAATCAGAGGAATTCTCTCCGTTTACGATTATAGCATCAACCTTATGCTGCTCTTGTAGCTTACGTGCCCATTTCTGAAACATAGCACGTCCTGGTCTACCGACGACGTCTCCTAAAAATAAGAAACGTAAATTATCTGCCATGATGCTTCCTTTCAAATGCTAACGAGCATACTCGATTGTTCTACTTTCTCGAATGACATTTACTTTAATTTGACCAGGAAAGTTCATCTCCAGTCGTATTTTCTTTGCAAGATCCCGCGCAAGTACTGCTGCACTTGCATCATCCATTGATACTTCATCAACAATCACTCTAATTTCTCTACCGGCCTGGAATGCAAAACTTTTCTTAACGCCAGCAAACCCTTGCGCAATCTTTTCTAACTGTTCTACCCGTTTGATGTACGCAGCCTTTGTCTCTTTACGTGCGCCGGGTCGTGAGGCAGACATTGCATCCGTTACCGTGGTCAAAGGGCCATACACACTCGTATAGGGTACCTCTTCGTGATGAGCAGCAATCGCATTAACCACAATCGGGTCTTCTCCATATTGCTTTGCAAAATTTGCACCAACTTCAGCATGCGGGCCCTCAATCTCTGCAGAGACGGCCTTACCAATGTCGTGGAATAATCCACATCGGGAAGCTAATGTTTGATCAAGACCAAGTTCTGCCGCAATCATCTTCGCAAAATAAGCAACTTCTTTACTATGTCCCAGCACGTTTTGTGAGTAACTTGTTCTAAAGTGAAGCTTTCCTAGTAGTGTAACCATCTCTGGTTGCACGTTCTGAAGACCAAACTCTAAGATTGCTTGTTTACCATACTCTTCAATCTCATGATCAATTTCACGCTCACACTGTGCAGCCGTTTCTTCAATGCGAGTGGGGTTAATTCTACCATCTTCTACAAGTTTTTCGAGCGTTCGTTTGGCAATCTCACGACGGATAGGGTTAAAACCAGATACTGACATTACCTCAGGAGCTTCAGTAATAATGAACTCCATACCAGTCGCCATCTCAAGTGCTCTGATATTTCGACCTTCTTTACCAATGATCTTACCCTTGATCTCTTCATTAGGAAGATGAATTATGTTGGTGGAATGCATGTTAATTTCTAGTGGCAAGTTGCGCTGCATCGCTGTTACGAGAATTTCAGTCGCACGTGCCTTTGCACTTTCACGGGCATTATCTTCTATGCTCTGGATAAGTCGCGCACTTTCAAGCTTTGTTTCAGATTCCAGCACATCAAAAAGTGTCTTTTTTGCCTCTTCTTTTGTAATGTTACTTACCTGTTCCAACCGTGATACCAGCTTGTCGTAGAGTTTCTTTACCTTTACTTCATCGGAGCGGGCATGATCAAGGCGCTTAGAGAGCTCTCGCTCTTTTTGCCCGACTTCAACCTTTGAACGGGTGATAAAGTCTTCAGTTTCTTTGAAAGCTAATTCTTTTACTTTATGTTTATGGTTTAGTTCTGCGAGTGCAGCCCGTTTTTCGTTGAGTTCTTTTTCAAGCTCAATGCGTTTTTCATGCAATTCATCTTCGACCTGCTCTAACGCCTTAAGCCGATATTCTTCAGAAGAATCTTTTGCATCATTGAGAAGCTTATCTGCTCCCTTTTGCATTTGGGCAAGTTGTGCGCGCTTCACATTGAATGCAACGAGCATTATGACTCCCGTCACAATTATGCCGGCAATGAAGCTTAAGCTTATGAGACTAAGCTCTCCTATTATGGAAAGATATTGAACCATATTCTTGCTTTCGTTTATTGCTATGCATCACACCACATATGCACCATGTGAAGTATTGATGGATAGCATGTCCAAGCAATTAGTGAGGTAAGGAGAATGTGCCTCAAGTAACTAAGAGATATGAATAATGATATTGTTACCTGTATGCACACATGATGAGCGATAGGCTAGCAATTTAATCCTCACCAGGTTGCTTTAATCCATGAACACAATTAAGTGAACATTTCATAGAAATACATGGAATACTGCTTTAAGAGCGGGCTCCTAAGGCAATTCCCATCTCATTTCAAGAAGCTTTGTCTTTAACTTCGACAACAAGCTTCTTAAATGCATCCGGTTCAAATATTGCTAACTGACTGAGCATTTTTCTATTGATCTCAACCTTGAGTATCTTAAGCCCATGCATAAATCGACTGTATGAAATACCATGTGATTTGCATGCAGCATTTACTCGAGTGACAAATAATGCTCGATAATCTCTTTTCTTGAGCTTACGTCCTTTAAACGCATTCGCCATAGCTCTGAGAAGTGTCTCTTTTGCCCGTCGAAATACATTCTTGCGTTGGCCCCAAAAGCCTTTAGTTTGTTTGAGTAAGCGTTTATGACGCTTTCTAGCGGTTTTACCGCGTTTTACTCTACTCATGTTGGTACCTTTGTCTTATTTCTTATTAAATTAAATACATATATGCTGCTGGCGCGCATATTGCGCATTCTAACTCTGACCAGCAGTCTTTATATTGCCGCTAATAGCAGCAACATAAAATTTTAGTAGGGCAATAGCCGAGAAATGTTTTTGCTATTAGCACCACTGAAATACGTCCCGTCACCAAGTTGACGAATTCTCTTTCTATTCTTTGACCAGGCATGGTGGCGCTTGTACGCCTTTGCCCGCTTAATTTTACCCGCAGCGTTTTTCCTAAAACGCTTCTTGCTTGAAGAATGGGTTTTCATTTTTGGCATACTCTTTGCTCCCCGAGGTGCGTTGCGTGTTTGTATTAACTTTTTGCTTTAATGTAAAACACCTTTGACCAGAATGGACCGCTTCTCATCTCTTTTTCTTCGACAAGTGGGCCGATATCTTGTGCCAAGACGTCTTTTTTTATCCGTTCAAAAAATTCTTTTCCAACTTCAGCTACAGAGACTGGCTGGCGTCCTCTAAATTGAAGGGTGAATTTAACTCGTTTCCCTTCCTGTAAGAACTTAATCGCACGTGCCATCTTAGTCTGGTAATCACCAGGACCAATGCGCGGACGCATCTTTATCTCTTTAATCTGAATCGTCTTATGGTGCTTTTTGGCCTCGCCAGCTTGTTTCTTTTTTTCGTATATAAACTTACCAAAATCCATGATCTTGGTAATAGCTACCTCACCACGTTCACCTACTTTTACGAGATCAAGCCCAGCGCCTTCAGCTAATCTGATTGCTTCTTCGCATGGCATATCTCCCCGATTCTCACCGGTTTGATCAATTACTTGTACGACTGCATCTCGAATGCGTCGATTTATAAAATAACCTTCGTTTGCCGTTGGCTTGCTTCTCATATTCCTCACTTTGCGTTTCGTGCCTCTTCATCTTCTTGCTGCATTATTTTTGTTACCTGTACATACAGCTTCTTAAATAAGGCTTCATCTTCTTTTAGCTTTTTCAGGCAATTATCTCTGCCCTGTGCAAATTTTTCCTCACCTATGGTGAACCATGCACCTGATTGGTTGATCAACTTGTAGCGTAATGCTGCATCAAGAAGATCGAGCTCCTTGCTAATACCTTGACCAAAGATCACGTCAACTTCGACGCGCTTAAACGGCGGCGCCATTTTATTCTTTACCACCTTCACGGCAACCCTATTTCCAAAGGCCTTATCACCTTTCTTAAGTGTTGCTATGCGTCGTATATCAAGACGTATTGAGGCGTAAAATTTCAGTGCATTACCACCAGAGGTCGTCTCATTATTCATAAACGCCAGGCCACCAATCTTATGGCGAATCTGGTTAATAAATATCAATGCCGTCTTGGACTTATGCACAACCGGCGTTAATTTTCGTAGGGCCTGTGACATCAAGCGGGCCTGGAGGCCTACATGAACATCTCCCATATCACCTTCAAGCTCTGCCTTTGGTACCAGTGCTGCAACAGAATCAATCACCAGTAAATCTATTGCACTGGACCGAATTAAAGTCTCCGCAATATCAAGAGCCTGCTCACCATAATCAGGTTGTGAGATAATAAGCTCATTTACATTAATGCCAATCGCACTTGCATACGTTGGATCAAGGGCGTGCTCTGCATCAATAAATGCACAAGTACCGCCTTTTTTCTGCGCTTCAGCTATCGCATGAAGTGTCAGAGTCGTCTTACCAGATGATTCTGGACCATAAATTTCAATCACTCGCCCGCGGGGCAATCCACCAATACCAAGCGCATGATCAATCGCAATCGATCCGGTCGAAATGGTGTCATGGACCCGGGATATCTTCTGCCCCAAAACCATTACCGAGCCTTTGCCGTACTGTTTATCAATCTGAGCAAACGCAACTTCTAGTGCCTGATGCTTCGCTGAAGCCTCTTTAGATGCACTCTGACTTATTTTTTGGGCCATTACGTCATCCTTTAATTTTTATTTTACATTATGGATTTTTTAAGCAATTCTTCGTTCTTTTCTATTTTAGCAGTTCTTAGCAAAGACGCAACAAATGAACCCGATGATAACCGCCGTTGATCATCTTTTTCCGTATCCAGGAGGGTTTTTTTCTCACGATCAAATAATGCAGGGTCCACCTGCCCATAGTTCTCTAATTGCACGAGATAATAATGATCTTGGTCCTTGTATTTGAGTACCTGACGCGGATCAGTCAGATCGAATGCCCGTGCCACTAGTCCTGGTGCACCTTTGAGTGAGTTTATCGTGGCATCACTCTTGATAATACCGGTGCGGAAAACTGGCTCATTAATCTCACCGCCAACCTTCTCAAGGGTAGATTTAGCCTCAATTACCTCGCGTTTTGCCTTCTTTGCAAAGGCTTTGAGTGATTTTCGAGCCTGGGTGGTATAATAATCGTCCTCAAGTCGCGGTTTTATACTTGTCAGCAAGGGAATACGGCTTTCCTGGCGTTGCGCCTCCTTATAGAGGACATAGTCCTTATCGAGGGGGAAATACCCATAATTACTTTCCTTGTCCTTCTTGGCAAAGAGCTTGCCCGTAATCTGTGTTTTCAGATCACCACCACGGCCCGGAGCGTCTTCAACCCAATCGGTAGTTGATGCCCTCAAGTTATGTTCTTTTACAAATGTCGCCAATTTTTTGCTGTCCGTACGCATATGGTACATGAGCGACTCAAGGTCACTTCTCATGCTCTGCATAGCCTTACGGGCCCTAATTGCCTCAATAATCTCGGCACGCACTACTGAAAGAGGCTTGGCTGAAGCAGCTTTTCGTTTTACTAGCTGTACAATCTCAAATCCTTCATCGCTACGCACGAGACCTGAAACCTCTCCCTCTGCTTGTAGACGGAATGCGGCTTCTTCAAATTTTGGCTTCTTGCTATACGTTCCCCGTTTAAAGAAGTCGACCAGGCCCTCTCGAGCTGCCGATTTCGCTTCAGAGTGCGCTCTGGCAAGCTTGGGAAAATCACTCGGATTTGCTTTAATTTGAGCTAATATGCCTTGGGCTCTTTTTTCAATCACTTTCTGCTGTGCCTGTGGAGCACCCGATGCCACCTTGAAGAGGATGCGGCGTACTTTTACTTCTGGTGGAATACGATAGAGGGAGTTCTTATTCTTTTCATATGAGCTCATAATCGCCTCATCATCCACTTCTACCCGTGCAAGATAGACCTGTGCTGGTATCACCCAGTAGGTCGCTTTACGCTTCTCAGCAGCCCGGTATTGCTCCTTCGTATCGGCATAAAATGTCTGAAGTTGCTTATCAGTTACTGGTGTTTTACGGGCACGAGCTACAAAGGCTTCAAGTGGCAATGAAACCACTCTAAAGCTTTTCTGACTAAATTTCTTATCAAATGACTGCTCAGCTATATATGATGGTATGTAGACGGCGCTTTCAAGGCATTGCTCGATTGCTGTGCGCTTAAACTCTTCCTCTTTCATATCTTCATATTGAGGTATCGTAAGATTCATCCGCTGTAGATAGCGGGTGAAAACCTTCTCGTTTATATGCCCCGATGGCTCAAGAAATGCCATAGGTACGCTTTTTCCGAGCTCTTCAACAAAATATGCTGGATCAAGCTCTAACTTAAGGTCACGTTGTACCTTGTTAAGAAGGATGCTCTGTACTACTTGCTGGAAAGCCAATTCTTCAGGACTGAGCTTTAATTGGGCGAGCAGTAACTCTGGAGAAATCCCAAATCTCTGGGCATTTTGACGCATTTCTTCAATTTGAGACTGCACCTTTGATAATTCAAGCTGATAATCTTTAAATAGGACTGGTTGCTTATCCACCCACGCAATTTTCATCTCACCCTTGGCACCGCCACCACCGACAAAATAACCAGCAACATAACCTAATGGTATAGAAATGAACGCTATCCAGAGCAATGGGGTCCATTTTTTTATTTCTTTTCGAAATATATATATCATGCTTTGATCCTTGTGAAATAAGGGGTTTTATCTGCTTTTTAGCCCATCTAGTCGGTCTTTAATATCATTAATTATGCCCATTGCTATGGGCGATGTGACTTCTTCATACGAAGATATCGTACATTGCCAGCCTGAATCATTTCTATTTTTTGTCAAGATACGCTCGAAGCTTCGCCAAAATGTATGTTGTCTTTTAGCATACCGCCTGGTATGGAGTGCAATGGTGCTCATGAGCCCCTCAAAGTCCTCTGGACGGGATCCTTCTTTGATCCAGTCAATGATATCGGCATACCCAATAAACCCTTTCTGCCTGATAAACCCCTCCCAGGGGGTGTCGATAAGGGCCTGGGTCTCTGCTACCCATGGGCTTTTAAGAGGATTTTCGCCCATCATTTCAACTGTTCTGCTATTTATCCGTTCATATAACTGCTCCCGTGGTGGGCAAAGCCATATGAAAGATGAGTGAAATGGGGGAGAAAAGGCAGGTTTGAACTGGGAAGGAAGCTGTTTTGTCGCGCCCCATATGGCGAGGGCTCGCTTTACCCGATATATATCATGGGGGTGAATAGCTTCTGCCCGGTCTGGGTCGACTTTCTTAAGCTCCTGCCAAAGCACTTGCCGCGCTTGCACATCCTCTGGCACCCGGTCAGGTGATGGTGAAGCAAACTCCGCAGGGGGATAATAGAGGGATTTTAGATAAAAAAGTGAACCCCCAACAATAACGGGTATGTTGCCCCGCTGGGTTATCTCAGTCGCTTTTTCTATCACGGCGCTTCGATACTGATTCACCGTAAAATCATGAGGCTGATCCATAACATCAAATAGATGGTGGGGGATAGGATGGTCTTGCCACTGTGGCTTAGCAGTACCTACGGTAAGTGGCGTATAAAGCTGACCTGAGTCGGCATTAATGATTTCTACCGGAAGTTGCTGAGCTATCAGATATGAGAGTGCGGTTTTTCCTGAAGCAGTCGGGCCAGTGATGACAACGACATACGGTGTTTTTGAATCAAGCATGTACTAAACAGAAATAGTAGTTGTTCTCTGTGTCCCACTCGTGTGAGTGAATGCAAACTGCTTAAATGGCGTGCGTAATTCTTGTAAAATCGTCTCACGGTCTTTCCGGGTCACTTCAAGAATTTCTTGAAAGAGTAACTCTTCGGCAAGCTGAAGTAGATTCTTTTCACCAAAGGAAAGATCTTTATGTTGTGAGGTATGCATGAGATCACGATAGATAGTAGCAAGATCAATAAGCCGACCACCCTGAATTTTTAACTGGTACGTCTTATTTCTCTTATTCCAACTGCTTGGAGTAAAGTCAGTACTATCAAATTTCTTTGGCTGTTTATACAGTTCGTTAAGAGCGCGATCAATTTCAGCTTTTATACTCAACGGTCGAACGCTAACGGCATTATTTTCATGATCCGTTGGCACAAGTACTATCATTTCTTTGTAGAGAAATTTGAGTTTGAAAAACTTGATCGTTTTGTTATCAACAACCTTCTCCGTGACATTTTCTATCACCGCTACCCCGTGTCCAGGGTACACTACTTTACTTCCCAATTGATACATGCTGAACCTTTCATCGGCACCCATTATATCTTTCAAATCCTTATTTATAGTATACCATAAAACACAGAAACATTCACGGAAAACAAGATTGGATCGATATTTACAAGTATTATTAAATTTGCGTTTTCTCTCACTTTAATAAAGTACACATTGTCTTTCTTGACGTGCACACGCCCAATATTTTGATTGCTTCATCGTTATAAAAACATAAAACGCTTAAAAGTAATTTGCTTGATAGCGCGTAATATAAATCATTGCAAACAGACACACTTGGCTTCAAAATGTTGTATATTTATCTGTATCATCCCTGCTGTATATAGTATTGAAAAATGCTGTCGAGAATCGCATTTAATGATAGATTTCTACTCTTCACATATCAAAAGTCTATGGAGATATGTAGGCCCGTAGGGTGGCATATACGCACATTCTTTCCTATGTGAAACAAATAGGCTAATTTTGAACCTTTAAAAATTAAATTATTTTACTTTTGCAACCTTATTGTTATACTCATATTAATCTCCACAGCTGTATATGATCCTTTGGAAGCACCAATCAAACAACTCAAATTATTATGAATGAAACAATTGTAGAAAAATTTTCTGCCGGTATCAGATGGAATGTTGCTGGTAGCATGATATATGAAACATTAAAGATCACCCATCAGGTGATACTTTTTCATGTATTATCCCGTCAGAGCTATGGATTGATGGGGATTCTATTCTCAATCGTATACCTCACTACCGCACTGTGTAGCATTGGAAGCGAAACCGCATTGCCAGCATTTCTTTCTCTCTTTACTAAAAACAAAAGTCATTTCCGTTATTTAGTCCCTCGATACATGGCACCCCAAATTCCCTTATTACTCTGCGGGGGAGCGGCTGCAACATTTATCTACTTCACGTACTTCTTTACCAAATCTCATACTCTCCCCCTGATACTGCCATTGCTCCTCATTTTTTTTGAAGGGTTGCGCATTTTCTTTCGCATGTTGCTTCATTCAGTATTCATGCATAAACAAGCAATGATTATTGAAATTAGTATAATCACTTTGTACATGGCTTCAGTATGGATTATTCATGGCTTCTACCATCAGCCACTTACTCTTAACCTTATTTTTATCCCCTATCTTATCGGCTCAATCATCGCCATACTCAGCTTTCTATTCCTGACAATGCAATTTTACCTCACCCTACCAGAGGGGGCGCTCATACTTCCTCCCTCACTTTTCTCAAGAATATTTAAAACGAGATTCTTTAATTATGGCCTCAACTTTACCAAGTACTTTTTCTCTGCAAACTTTTTAGTGCCACTCATTGGATTGCAACTGGGCCTTGCACAAGCAAGTGTCATAAAATTTGCTAGCTATATTGCTGATACGGTAAAAAGCGTCATCCATGTAGTCATTGGATTTTCAGGCGGTGCACTACTTGCCACCATTAAAGAGAGCACCCCTGTAATGAAGCAAAACGCGTTTAAAATGGTAAGCGAGAAATTAACAAAAATTGTTGCATTTGTACTTATTTTTCTCGTATGCAACTACCCACACCTCCTATCATTAAATGGTTCCGCGAGCCTTCTCGATGCAACCCTTATCCCCTCAGGGCTCTTCTTACTTATTATTTTCTTAGAACATTTCGAAGAATTGTATGCCGTATTCTATACCGTTGAAGAACTAGCAAGCATACCATTACTCTTTAAAGGCGGAGAAATCGCTATTGCGGGGCTCTTTGTCCTCTCTACATCCCTTCCTTCACCAACCCATATCCTCATATCTGTGGTGATGGTAAAGGTTGTTGGCATAAGCCTGCTTGCATCAGCTGCGTGGAATCGCTGGAGTATCTATCCCCGATTGGGCACCACCTGGCGCTTTGTTACACTCGCGACAATATTCTCTCTTGGCATTTGGTACCTAGTATCAATAATTGAATACGGTAATCTTTTTGCGTTCTTTACCCCATATCTTAAACGTGCACTATGACACCTACCACGCTCTATAAAAAGTTCGATGAAGCGCTGTATTGGAATGGCACACTGTTTTTTGTTAACAAAATAAGTAAAACACTTATTTCATTCCTGCTCTTTCGCACACTTACTCCCATAGAGTTTTCTACGTGGGCAAACGTATTTAGCATCGTATTTATTCTCGTTCTCTGGGCAGACTTTGGCTTCTCTCGATCAGTGCCACAATACGCACTCGAATTTGCTAAAAATCATCAGGCAAAAACTACTTTCATGCGAAACATCCTCATCTTTAAATTTTTCGCCGCACTAATCATTAACCTGCTCTTCATCTTATTCTCTGCAAAGCTTGCCACCATGCTCGGCCTTATATCCCATATGATGTTTTTCCATATAGGATGCCTCATTTTTTTTATTGAAAGTATTAAATCGCTTGTACGCCTTTTGTTTCATTCATATTTCTGGCAAAAACAATTCAACTTTATTGAAAGCATCATAGTAACTATAACTACCGTTATATTATTCATCGTCTTAGTCTCTGCGCCCAACGGTACGTATATCCTCAAAGCCGTATTCATCCAACAAATTGTCGCCAGCATGCTTGTTATCATCTTCGCGTCGTTTCTCTTCTCCTCGCTTATCGCAGATAAAGACTACCAAGGCACAGAAAAGCTTAACATGAAACAACTTATTGCCGATTTCATCGCACAATCAGGCGTTATCTGGTCACTGATTACCATTAACAGCATCACCGAGCGTAACTTTCTTATACCACTCTTTACTTATACAGTCGGCCATAGACTTGCCGCTATCTTCAAGGTAGCAAACGATGCAGCATTGTTCTTTCAATTATTTGTCATCAGAACTATCGGTACTACCGGCACCTCATTATTTTCCCATCTTCAATCTAAACAAGTCACGACACACTCCCCACACCGCCTACTCGGCGATATCTTCACTCTTCTCACCAAGCGTATATTATGGCTTACCATGCCCCTACTGGGGTTATTATTCATGCTATACCTCCGTACCATTGTACCTTATACCCCAGGCATATTTTCCGAACCACAACTTTTATTTACCTCCTTTCTGATGCTCACCAGCCTGTACCTTGTGCAACTCTTTTTCTTTGCCTATGACCGATTACTCGAAGTAAAGCGACACTACAAAGCCTTATTTATCAGCATGATTGCGTATCTACCCATCCCGCTAAGCTTTTTCTTTATTGCCAAGCTTCCCATTGCCGACCATCCTTCCGCCATCCTCTTAATTATCCTTGTCATACATGGTTTGCGCTCCGTCGGACACGTGATTCGTATCATATATACCCACATGCATTATGACTTATCTTTCCCCCTCAAATTTGCCGCATTGCTCTGCCTTACATCACTCGGCAGCGCATTTCTTATCTCTCGCTTCTTCTCACCCATACCGCTCGAACTGCTTACCAGCTTTTTCTTCAAGCGCATCGTATAAATCTCTCTACCAGTCATCCACTCTCCCTTCTAGATACCCTCATTGCCTAAACACTTGCCTTAGGCTCAGTCGATTCCCTATTATGAATTAAGGATAGGGTTTACCCAAGTTAATCTAAATATGCTCCATAGAGAGAGGGACATGACGAATAAGGGATACATATTACTTGCCACGATTGCCGTATTACTCAATGGCTTTAATCTATCTTCCTTTACTAAAAGCTATAGTAAGGAAGATTTTAAACGGATGCGTCGTGGCTACAAAGATTTAGACTATGCCAACCTGGTCAAAGTACAATTGCAAGGTCAGCACTTTGATGGAGCTAAGCTCAAAGGTGCCGATTTCGATGGCTCTCTCTTAATGGGTGCATACTTTATCAAAGTACAGGCACCATATTCATCATTTATCAAGGCTGATCTGCTCAGCGCCAAACTTATGGGCGGTAACTTTACTGGCGCCTATTTCACTGGGGCAAACCTACAAGTCGCCTACCTTCAAAACGCCATATTCGAAGATGCATTCATGGAAAAGGTAAACTTCTTTAGCGCAGATTTATATAAAACAAACTTCCGAGGGGCACACCTGGAAAAAGCAAAATTTCATAATGCTAAATTGAACAAAACCGATTTTACTGGCGCCTACCTTAAAGGCGCAACCTTTACGAACGTGAAAGTAGATCGTGCCATATTTACCAATGCAACGGGACTTACCAAAAAACAAAAAAACTATCTCAAAAGAAAAGGCGCTATCTTTTAACAAAGAAAGAATAATATGAACATCAAAAAACTCTTTATCTTATTAGCATGCATATGCACGATACAAACCGTATCAGCACTAAAAGTAACTATCACTAACAACTTTAAAGAAAAAATGTGGTTCGGCTTTGAAACTGTCGGAAAATCGAAAGGGAGAGCCCGTGCTCAATCAGTAAGTGGCGGGGTTGCCCACGGAGAGACTAAGCCGTTTGACTTAGGGGACACTCACATTGAAGCTGTCACTGCATTCCATACCCATAAAATGGAGATCTTTATAAAAATAGGCCTCCCTAAAATAAAACTCCCAAACGCCTCTATTGAACACTGGCATCTTGAACTCACCCCTGACGGAAAATTGAGAGAAATTAAAGAATAATAGAACCCGCCATCTTTACACTTATACCTTCATCTTCATAACGTTACATTGTCCAATGCGCTACATTTTCCAATGCATTACCTTGTTCAATGCGTTACATTTCCCTTTAATTCAGCTATGATTGTGCTCCCTTAACCCTCACAAATGTCATCTATGTAATTAAAAGAGCACCATGAAATTATCAACGTACGTATTACTTACTTTGCTGAGCACCATCGTACCAACTCTTCATCCCGCAACCGTCACCATTACTAACCAATCTCCAACTAAGGCTTACTTCGCACTCTATTACCAAAGCGGGTTTGTATCTAAGCCCCTTGTCCGTTGCCATCTCATCGTCCTCGAAACCGGTGAAGCCCAAACATATACCCGTAACCTTGATGTCTTTACCCGGCTTGAAGTCTTTAATTACGATGATCGCCAGATAATTAAAGTAATACTACTCAAAGACATCAGTGTCTTAACCCATGCCTATATCAACTTCTCCTTAAATAACGGCTTTATCACCTATGCCATCATCCCACCATGTACTCCCATTATCGATGAGTCACTCGCATAACACCTTCCTTCCACCTTGCTCCCTTGAAATAACCCCTATACCAACGCATTTGCAAAACTTATTTACCGCTATACAATCATCACAATCATTCATCCATACAACAGGAGCATGCTATGCATAAGATACCAGCAACAATTCTCATCACGGCACTTTGCATCACCGCAATTGAAGCACGTATACCAAACCCATTCAAATTTCTAACCAAGTCAACCGAAAGCCATACCCTCCACGATGCCGCACGTACCGGCAACATGAAAGAGGTACAGAAACTCCTCAACGAGCAAGCAAATATTCATGAAGTCGATAAACAAGGCATGACCGCCGTTCATTGGGCAGCAGCTAATGGTGATGCCGTTATGCTCTCACTGCTCATCGAGCATGGTGGCGATGTTCACGCCAAGACCATCTACAATGAATCACCAATCCACCAAGCAACCACAAGCGGCCGTCTAAACACCGTTAAGGTACTCGTAGAACAAGGCGCCAACATCCACGTAGAACGAGGTGCTAACTGGACACCACTGCATTGCGCATCATACTTTGGTCACGGCGACATCGCCGGATTCCTCATCGATAAAGGCGCACACCTCAACCAACTCACCATCGACGGCCATAGCGCATTATGCCTCTCCGTATTCGGTGATCACGAAGATATCGCACAAACGCTCATCTCCCGCGGCGCCAATTGTAACGCCAAAGGAACAGGGTGGGGCGCACTTGAAACCGCCGTCCATGGCGATAAACTCAACATGGTCAACATGCTCCTCAAACATGGCGCCAAAGATACCCATGCAGGGCAAGACGGCGAAAGCCTCTACGATATCGCGCACATAAGAGGCTATAACGACATCGCACACGCACTAAAAATCGCGCGTAACTAACACACACTTACATCATAAAACCCTAATAAACCAGGGGATAACGCACTTGTTATCCCCAATCCATTGCATTGCCTATTAGTAACATATTACAATTAGAATATATATAGAAAGCTATGTATAACTAACTGAATATGAATGTAACTAACTCAACATAGGAGATGTAAAATGAATACAAAAATGATCGGTCTTATTGGGACGCTAAGCCTCGGCATAGCACTGGCAACGGCGCCACTTAACGCAGGGGCCATCCATGACGCAGCAAAAGCGGGAAAGCTCGACGAGATGCAGAATCAACTAGAATCGAATGTAGATATAAACATACAAGACCGGGACGGCCAGACCGCACTGCATATCGCCGCAGCTGAGCATCATCAAGATATCGTTAAATTCCTCCTCAAATCTGGCGCGGACGTTACCCTACGGGATCGTTGGAACCATACCCCTTATGACTGGGCAGTAAACATGCCTAAAACATCCGGACAGCACAAGACAGTCGGGTACCTCAAGGACTACTACGGACAGAAATCCGAAGAAAAAATGGAGCGAATGAGAGAGAAGCATGCCGATAAATGGGGAAGACGCATCGAAGGGGAAGACAAAGAGAGAACACGACAAATAGAGAAGAGAACCAGGAAAGAACAAGAAGCCGCTGAAAGACGACAACGCGCCGCAGACAAACAGAGAATGAGAGAAGAAAAAATGCGGGAAGAACACCTCGCACGTGAAGCGAAACAGAAAAAACGTGGTGGCTACGGGTATTAACCCATGTGGCAATAAAAGATAATACCGCCATACCATTAAAAAGAGAGCCCAATGAACACACAAAAAATAGTAATGATACTTACACTTACAACCCAGACACTTGGGCTCAGTGCCTGGTCGGATCCGCATAGTAATTTTGATAGTGCGGTAGAAGCTGAAAACCTACCCGCTATCAAAAAGATGATTGCACAAAACCCCGGCTTTGTTAACAGCAAAGACCGAGATGGCAATTATCCACTGCATACCATCACCGATATGGTAGTTCAGATGCCAACGGATCAAAAAACAATGAAGTGGAGAAAGTTTCAAAAGGACCTGGTAACACTCCTACTTGAAAGCGGAGCAGTGGTTGATGTACGAGACGCATCTAATAATACCGCACTACACAATGCCGCCCGTAACGGACATCTCAGACTTGCAATAATTCTTCGCAAGAAGGGTGCAGATATCGAAGCGCGCAATGATGATGGTGAGACACCGCTCTTTGTCGGTATCAGATCAGGAACGGGAATGGTCCAATATTTAATTGCTAGTGACGCCAAGGTTGATATCACCAATAAAGCAGGCATAAGCCTCATCAAGATAGTGCAAGATGAGCGGTTACCCCGAGCACTCAAAAAACTTATCAAAGACATAGCCCAACAGCAGAAAGAAGAGGAAGAACTCGGGCTGTAAGTAACACTATAGAACTACATAATTATATAGATACAAAAACAATCACTAAAAAAGGAAATATGATGAAGAAGCATATATTTGTTGTAATGACTCTCATAGGAACTATTTGTTACCAACAAACCACATTCGGACTTGGATACGGCAAGAAAGAAGAATTTAATATTTTTGAGGCAGCTATAAAGGGATCAGTAACACGAATACTTAGAAATAATGTTAAGAAAAATCCAGGCCTTGTGCAAGCAACAAACCAGAAAGGCTATACCCCTCTGCATGTAGCTACAGTAAATGGACATCTTAAAATGATAAGCTACCTGCTTAATGCTGGCGCAAATGTTAACGCTCGAAATAACTACAAACAAACACCGCTTCATCTTGCCGCTGGATATACATCCACCGCTGTTGCCAATTGGGGAACCGCCTTTAACAATAAAGATAAAGATATTAAACCCCAACTACAAAAAGTACATAATCGTATTTCTGTTCTCAAGCTCCTCGTCGGCAGCTTCGCAGACTTAGATGCTAAAGATGAATTTGGCCAAACCCCACTCGAACTCTATGAGAAAAACGTAGGCAAACTAGGTTTTGGTCAAGAAAATTACGATATTACAATACTGCTAAGAGGCAGATCATATTATTTTTCTTTACACCAAAGACCATATGCCGTTGGCCGCCGATAATAAACCCTTAATCATTAAAATGAAAATAGTCCTCAAAGACAACGGTGCAAAATGGGGACGAGCATTATAAGACATATACGGTAGGCCACAGCATGCCTGGGCTCCGCCCCGGCCAGGCGGCAATAATGATTACAACCCTGATGCCCATTCAATCCTGCTGCTAGATAGTATTATTTACCCCCATTAGGAAGCGTTTTCTTTCATATAGTTAAACGTCTATACTTATACATATAATACCTATATCCCCTAAAGAATATGCCTAACCATGAAACAAACTAACATATACAAGATCATATACACCACAATACTATTTGCCATCGGCATACTCTTCATCCTCCCCTACTTTTTTCCTAGATACTCACTTTTACAAAATACCCGTTATAGCCGAGCCGATGCTTTACTACGTATTGACAAGCATCTTTCACAACATCAACCAACACAATCTGACCTATTTGATGCAATGCGCTTCAGAGACCCAGATGTCGTCGAACTACTCATCAAACACGGTGTAGAACTCAACGCATCAGGCACATACTCCTGGACTCCTCTAACATACGCAGTACAATTTGATAATTTGAAAATGATACCAATACTCATAAAACATGGCGCCGACGTAAATAAACCCGATAACTTTGGTCATACACCCCTACACACTGCAGCAGAGTCAGATAACCCCGAAGCTATATCTTTGCTCACCAAACATGGCGCAGACCCAAATAAACCCGATAACTTTGGCCATACACCTCTGCACATTGCAGCTGAGTCAGATAAGCCCGAAACAATATCTTTGCTCATCAAGCATGACGCAGACGTAAATAAACCCGATAACTTTGGTCATACACCTCTACACACTGCAGCAGAGTCAGATAAGCCCGGAGCTATATCTTTGCTCATCAAGCATGGCGCAGACATAAATGCTCTCGATGAAAAACAACGGACACCTCTTCATGAAGCAGTCGCCATATGCAACCTAGAAGGAACCCAACTTCTTATCACTCATGGCGCTGATGTTAATATCAAAGACGAGCTTGGTCATACACCCCTTCATAGTATCGACAAATATTCCGCTCTTGCTGATAAACGAGATAACCTACATGCTCAACTAAGCGCCCATACCAACACCCCCAATGAGTCACCAGCCCAACAGAATATCCCATCAATGATAGAAAAAATTATACAACTCCTTATCAAGCACGGCGCTGATGCAAATACCAATAGTTTATATATAGGTACGCCACTCCATTGTGCTGCTTCAAGGGGTAACTATATATTAGCTCAAGCACTTATTAACAACGGTGCAGATGTAAATGCCTCATCCAACATAGACCGTACACCATTATTCGAAGCCGCTGAATATGGACACCCAAACATCGTACACCTTCTCATTACTCACGGCGCTCACATCAATGCAACAGATAGTGGCGGTTATACACCACTCCACCTCGCTGCAAAAAGAGGACTGGCAGATATTACAGACATACTCATCAAAAATGGTGCTCATATCGATGCACAAGCTCGATATACCAATGAAACGCCACTCACCTTGGCCCAATCAAATCATCATGAACAAACTATAGAGCTGATAAAAGGAGTGAGACTTCAACGAAAATTATTCAGTACCTCCTCATCCGATTCAATTGCATCAGCGCCTAGCACCGAAGAGGGTGAGCCCATCATTATACAGCCACAATCATTACCGATAAAAAAACGAAAAAAACAGGTGGCTTCCCCAAAACCACTTGAACAAAGCAAAATCCGGTCACTCTCCGAGCGGACACCCCCACCAACGTCTATTCATGGGAATTCGATATATCATTATGAGCACTAATTTTGTGCCAGAAGAGCAGTGTGATGCCGCCGGCCCCCGCCTTCCCTTTTATGGATAGATGAATTAATCTCTTTGATCTTCACAAGAGAACTCTTGTTTAAGAGTATTCTTGTTCAAGAGTATTCTTGTTTAAGAGTATTCTTATTTAAGAATCTTTTTAATGTAGATAAGTATAAGTAGAGTACATATATAATATACGTGCACGTACAGTTGGTTTCATATGTGTGTATTGTGTAAGTTCGTACGAATGGTTCATGAAAGATGAGATACATATACTAATGTGTCTGTATAGATAGGGAAGTCTAGAAGTAGCATGCAAGGGTGGCACGCCCATGCGAAAGCCACCTTCAATTACTATCTCAATCCAGACCTAATCCTATCTTATCTCTCAAAGATGCTAGCTGAAATATCCGCTCAACCCATAATCCCCAGCCTATTTTATCAATCTCTTCATCCCCCCCCCCCTAGTGTGATATATATAAAGAAGTTATATCAATGATGATATAAAGGTAGATATAAAAAGGAGAAATCAAATGAGTAGAAAAAGTTGGGTAATAGCAAGCCTTGTGGGACTGATGCTGCAGTATAGCCCTGTGCACGCACGGATGACTGTTCGACAGCAACTCGGAGATATTAGGAATGACATGGACTCTTTGCTCGGTGGGCTAGCTGACAAAGCAAAACAACAATTATACCCATTACATTTTGCAGCTGCCGGTGGAGATCAGAAACAAGTTTTAAAGATACTGGGCAGAACGCCCACAAAAAAACTGAAACGAATTATGCTAAACCGAAAGGGTTACGGGGGTCTTACCCCTCTCGTTCTGGCTATAGCCGGTGATCATCCACGTATAGTAGAGATATTAATAAGGCACGGGGCCGACGTTAATCTACCATTAGCCCGGAAGCGCAATTTATTCCGACCCCTTCATATGTGCATAGCCATGATAAAAGATGGAGAAAATACTCTCGAAATCATGAAAATACTTATTAAAAACGGGGCAGACGCTCGTGCGAAAACAGAAGACGGCATGACGGCACTCTATATGGCTAACGAAATCGCCAAATCCATACCTACACCTTCAGAAGTAATTGCCGCCATACGCCTTTTAAAAGAACATGACGGCACTCTATATGGCTAACATCTCCACAGAGTATTCTTCGGCAGGGTAGAAGTTAGCGATAAAACTGAGTCAGACCCATAGAGCGTAGACCTGTAACTGAAACAACCGGTAAAGCGATTGAAAAATGCTGGAAGGACATATTCGGCAACTAAGCAAGAAAAACCACAAAGCAAAGAAGGCGGGCCGCTAAGCTCGCCTTTCTTTATTGCATATTCCATTTTTACCAGCTACTTGATTATAGCACGGCCAACCTTATACACACCATTAAGCCCGATCAGCCCAAGATACTAGGGAGTCAAAAGCTTCAGGGCCTCTTTAAACTGAGGCGTTTGTTGTGCAGCATCAGGAATTGTAGTTGTAAATTTGAGAAGGTATACCGCGTTTACATCGAGTCGGTGCATTCCTTCGTAATATGTATAATTCTTGTCTGCCCCATATTTTAAGAGTAGTTTTATGATACTGAGATTTTCGTTGAGCTCTTTCTCATCATGGGAAGCACCATGCGCAAACCGTCCTGCTGCTACAGTTAGTGCAGAAACAGCTTCTCCATCTATCATAGCCTTTTGACTCGCCCCTCGCGCAAGGAAAAGCCTTACCATAGCAGGAGACCCCTTCTCCACGGCTAATATAAAAGGGGTTTTTCCATCGTTGTCTTGCATATTCAACTTTGCCTTAAGGTCAATAGAAAAGTATTCCACCAGATCTTCACGCTTCCTATCAACCGCTTGATAGAGTGGCGTATAACCATCATTATTCTTTGAATCAACATCAGCATCGACGTCATTCTCCACCCATGTTTTGATGGCTGCTAGACTATCCTTGGCCATGACTGCTTTGTGCAATGTATTATTTCCATCTTTATCCTTCTTTATAAGCCCCGCCTTGCGCTTTGCTGAACGTTGTACCTTTAACTTTGCGGACACTTTCCCCAGCAGGAGAGTATGAGGACATACAAGCCCGATTAACCCAATTACCATTACTAAACTTTTTCTTATCATGTGAATCTACCTTTCTATTCATCTGCTAACTTTTGCCGGGCCAGCCAAGCTGAGCCAGCCCAACTGACATCTCATTGCTGTTCTGTACCATAACAAAGGAGGGGGGGAGAGTGGAGGGATAATGCTCAATACAGGTTGTTTGTGCGTAAAATAAAGCATTCCATTTTCACGCCCAGGCAGCATGCCCGAAACTAGAGATACAATCTCAAAGCCAGGGATGCAATCTCAAAGCCAGGGATGCAATCCCCATGCCGGGAGCGGAGCCGGGCCCCGCTTTCCCTTTTATGGATAGATGAATTAATCTCTTTGATCTTCACAAGAGAACTCTTGTTCAAGAGTATTCTTGTTTAAGAGTATTCTTGTTCAAGAGAACTCTTGTTTAAGAATCTTTTTAATGGAGATATGTATCTATAGAGATATATATAAGAAGAGTACATATATAATATACGTGCACGTACAGTTGGTTTCATATGTGTGTATTATATAGGTTCGTACGAATGGTTCGTGAAAGATGAGATCCATATACTAATGTGTCTGTATAGATAAGGGCATATACGTGTTTCCCTTTTTAGGGAGAACCCACGTCTATACCCATGCTGTCCCGCTAGGGACATCGTCCCGGATGGGACACAAGTCCCGAATGGGACACGTGTCCATTAAATAAAAGTCCTTTAAACCCCCTTCCCTCTTCCTAAACCCCCTCCCCCTTCTCCCTCGGTGTGCGGAGAGCTTCCAAGTACACGGAGACCTTCCAAGGTCACGGAGTCGAGGCCGCCAGCCCCATGGCAAATACCCACGCATATCATACCCACGCCCCAAGGGTGCACCCCAGGGGTCCAAACCCACGCTCATATATACCCACGGCTAGCACGATATACACCTTCTACTATGCCCTACACCCTTCCCAAAAACGCGGCCCGGGGTTCCCATTGTCTATAACCTCCCCCCAAGCCCACAGATAAAACCCATATTAAGCACCCTCCCCCATTATTTTACTTCGAAGCTCGTGCACGCGAGCCCAAAAGCCCACGGGTAATACCCACGGGCCCACGGAAAGAGGCTGGAGGGGGATGACGGAGTACTGTAGTGCGTAACTTCGTAGAAATGCGGCCATAATAAAGCACCCTTCCATCCCCAGTCTCCAAAGTCCCTACTACTGCCTCGATTCAAAATGCGGCCACCTCGAATAAGACATAGTATTTAATTATGCGACGCGCAGACTAAACAAAAAGCCGCTACTTCTACTCCCCCAGTGCCCCTAATAATGTCCTCCGCCCTGCTCCCCCAGGCTAGTAAAAATAAGGTTGAGTGTCCTCTGCTCAGATAATATAGCTATCAAATGCCCCCTGCCCTCGTAAAATCAAGTAAAAATCAACACTTTCCCCCTCATATAGCCCTCTACACAGCGTCGACAGGCCGTTGACAAATATGCGGCTCTTTACTAAGATTTCTTCACGATAAGACGAAGTTTTTACAAAAATCTTATAGTAATCCACTTGACAAATCTTAGTCATTTCGCTAAGATTATCTAAATGAAATAACTAATGCGCCGTAGAGGCACATAATCTAAGCCAAATCTGAAAGGGGTATCATGGCAAAAATCATAGGAATAGATCTCGGAACAACTAATACTGCCGTCGCCGTCATGGAAGGTGGTAGTGCAAAAATCATCCCAAACCAAGAAGGTGGGGCAACAACCCCGTCCGTCGTCGCATTTACCAAAGATAAACAACGTCTCGTCGGAGCCATCGCTAAACGGCAGGCCGTCACTAACCCAGAAAATACTATCTTCTCCGCTAAGCGATTCATCGGTAAGAAGTTCGCTGAAGTCAAAGGCGATCTCTCACACTTTCCTTATAAAGTAAAAGCAGCAAAGAACGGTGATGTTAGAATTGAAGCTAACGATAAATCATACGCACCACAGGAAATCTCAACGGCCGTACTCCAAAAGATTAAACAAGCAGCCGAAGAGTTCTTAGGCGAAAAAGTAACGCAGGCAGTTATCACCGTACCCGCATACTTTAACGACGCTCAGCGTCAGGCAACCAAAGATGCCGGTAAGATCGCAGGCCTCGAAGTAAAGCGAATCATCAACGAGCCAACAGCTGCAGCACTTGCATACGGACTTGATAAGAAACAACACGAAACAATCGCTGTCTTCGACTTCGGAGGTGGTACGTTCGATGTGTCAATCCTCGAAGTAGGTGATGGTGTCGTAGAAGTTAAATCAACCAGTGGTGATACATTCCTCGGTGGTGATGACATCGATCAGGCAATTATTAAACACCTCGCCGATGAGTTCAAAAAAGATCAGGGCGTAGACTTGCGTCAAGATAAAGTAGCACTGCAGCGACTCAAAGAAGCTGCTGAAAAAGCTAAGGTCGAACTCTCAGCTACACTTGAAACAGAAATTAACCTGCCATACGTAACGGCAGACGCAAGCGGACCCAAGCACTTAGTTACTAAACTATCTCGTGCCAAGATGGAAAGCTTGTGTGGCGATATCTTTAAAAAGCTCTTTGAGCCATGCAAACAAGCACTCAAGGATGCTAACTTAAAACCTGGAGATATCAACGAAGTTGTGTTGGTCGGTGGTTCTACCCGTATTCCAAAAGTCCAAG